>ERZ1066123.27-NODE-27-length-147058-cov-10.826854_pt1 | contig 147058 bp, 122 predicted proteins | sample MGYA00382770_ERZ1066123 | MGnify/ENA primary metagenome ERZ1066123 (study PRJEB33369, sample SAMEA5778353) | biofilm metagenome | biome: Industrial cooling water; feature: Water cooling tower basin; material: Biofilm | place: United Arab Emirates | collected...
GCTGCCTATAATGGACATCTTGAAGTACTGAAATGGCTTCGTGCGAATGGATGTCCATGGAATGAAGTGACTTGTACTGATGCTGCCTCTGGAGGACGTCTTGAAGTACTGAAATGGCTTCGTGCGAATGGATGTCCATGGAATGAAGAAGCATGTGACGCTGCATACTCTAGAAAACATTTTAAAGTACTGAAATGGGCTCTTGAGAACGGATGTCCATGTAATGAAACGAATCGCCGCCACTTCATGAGGAAACTTCGACGCACTGAAACGGGCTCTTGAGAACGGATGTCCGTGGGGTTTTTTTGTATTATATTCAGAGCTTTGCCATCTGAAGAGATTGCTAATTACACTAAAGAAAAAAATTATATAGAGGAGATTTAATTTTGATGCTGATGTTGCATATCATGCATAGTGGTAGCCATAGAGTAATTGCCGCTGTTGCGTTTGTTACTTGGCATGTGATTTCGCCTGTTGTTTTCTTGCATGCGCTTGCGTATCTGAGAGTATCGTCCGGCCGACGGATCCTGCATAGCAGTGTACTCTGCCACCGTCAGGCCCATGGAGATTCGAGTCAGACTCTCGACATGCTCGGGCGAAGTGATGGGCAACTGAGTCGCGGCATAGTCGTGAAACTGCGAGGGTCGAGTATAGAGATGCGAGTCGGTGAGGACGCGCATCAGTTCGGTGCGTGATAGCGAGCGACACTCGCTGTTGGCGCTCCAGTATACAGAACCCGAATTCTGCGGTACGCCAATCCATCCGCGGTAGCACATGGAGCACATGGGTAAGAGTCGATACTGTCCGTCGCCGCGCGGTCCGTCGTCAAGCAGACGGACCCAGTACCACTTGATCTTTTGATCCACAACGACAGGATCGCGGTTTGCCTGCGATGAGGCGCTCTTGTTGGTTGTCGCTGCGGGAGGTCTGCGAGTTACCGCTACCTTGCTGCAACAGAAACAACGTGTCTCATGCAGCATGCGACGGTCCAGTGCGTCGCACACGCCACAGGTAAGTCCGTTTGTGCCGTACTGATTCGCAATGGAAAAGTGCGTCACCGAGCCACATTGAGGACACACTGTGATGGGCAGTGTGGTACTCTTTTTCTTTTGCTTTTCTTTCGGCTTCTCCTTTGCAAGTACGTAGCCGACAAGAGGCGTCTGTATCGCCGGCAGTTCGTAGCACGGACGGCGGTACTTGAGCTTAAACACGTTCTTGGACTCTTTCTTGCCTTCGGTGGAAAGATCGTCGGCAGCGGTTTTGATCTTATTCTTGTCTTCATTGGAGAGGTGTGCAGTCATGTGGTCGGGTAAGTCGTACAATAACACGCCGATATCCTCGTTGTGCACATAATGCTCCGTGCCCACTTGGAGCGAGATAAGCAAGCGTCGAAAGTTGTCAATGCGTCTACGCAGCTCTTCAAGACGGTTCTCCTCGGCGGGGGTCACTACAGAGGCGGTAGCCTTTTTCTTTCGACCACGTTTTGTCTTTTTCGGCTCCATCTCTTCTTCTGCATCATCATCCTCTTCTTCTTCTAGGTCGCCCCAGTCGTCTGCGTTTGGCTTTTGCTTTTTGCTCTTTGGTCGCTTGGCGGCACCGTCATCCTCGTCCTCGCCTTCTTCGTCACCGTATTCGCCGTCAACACCTCCCTTTTTTTGCTGAGCAACTAGCTCGTCAAATGGAGTGTATGTAATGGCAAAAGCATCGGCATCATTCATGCGCGCTCGAATCACAAACTCAGGCTTCGAACCGATGTAACTGGTGGCAGATTGTTTGTTGCGCGCGCGCATGCCGACTGTCTTTTTGGAAGCGCAAAAGTAATCGTTTCGCTGCGCGTCGTGCAGTAGTCGCACTGTGCCAAAGTAACGCGGATCTTGTGTCACTTGCACCACATAGTGTTTCAGTTCGTTGCACGCCATCAAGTTACAGATAAACGCTCGAGTCAGATGCGGCTCGATAAACGCCTGAGTCTCTGGCACTTGATAGATCTTTCTCCGCACACGCAACTGAGCTGCCACCAAATCGGCATCGAGCGGCACGTGACGGTAGGCATAGTGACGCATCAGGATGTAGAAAAACAACGAACAAAGTTCATAATCGCGGTTGGTGAGAGACAATAGCGTACGCTCCACTTCCTTCTCGTTGGCACGTCGAGAGAACGATGCGTACGCATCTTCAATCTTGCGCACGCCATTACTCGAAACGCCAATCTCTCGCAACCACTGTGTTTGTATGTCTGAACCGGGCTTCTTGGTTTCCACCATGAATAAAACAAACTGAAACGCAGCAGGTGTAAGTTGGCACACCATGGGCTTTTGGCGGAGGTTGCTCTCGCCCGACCGCACCACAGCTGCCAGCACACGACGTATTTCGATAGAGCGAAACACTTCGCACAGGTAAAATACAAAGTTGTTGTTGTTGACTCGATATACGGCAGCAGAACTGTTTGCGCTCGAGTTTTCAGAAGGCTCTTGCTGCTGCTGTGGCTGCATCGCGAGTGGATTTGCAGGAGGAGCAGCAGTATTCATGAACGATCCCGATGGGAAAAAGTCATTTTTTCCATACAGACCAAGCATCATCTCCTGGACGCCACTGAGATTCTTTTGTGCAATCAGTCGCGCGCGCACCATGTGCATTGCACCAATCACCCAGTTGTTGTCAATCATCCATAGATTGCTATCGTGAGAGAATTGCCACGCAAGATTCTCGCGCAGTGCGTTGATCACTACTTCTTCGTTTGAAATCAGCACATCAAGCATGACGTCTTGCGCCGGCTTCCAGCGCTTGGCCAACGAGAAGGCTCGCTCGAGCATGATTGCCACGTCAAACGATACTGGATTACGGCAGTGTCGATATGCGCCCATGAGCGAACCATAGAAGCACTCGAGCACGTAATGGCGATAGGCGGGATTGCGTCTGCACGTGTCGTCGTTCTCGAGCGCAAAATCCCTTCCTGCGCACGCCTTTGGGAAGATCTTTTTCAGCATCTCGTGCCAATCCACTCGAGGATCCGTCTTGAGGCTTGTTATTGTTGCTGACGCAGTATTTTCTTCTGGAGCAGACGCTGTTGCAGCGGATGAGAATCCGTCTCCGTACACGAGTTCTACGGGCACCACATGCTGGACGATACTTTGCATCAGCTCCTCTCCGAAACCGAGTTCTGGCATGGGATACACCGTGTGAAATAGAGAAACTTCACCGCTGGCGGGTTCGCGTGACGCGGCGTAGAATGCCGCGTCGCTAGGATCATCTAGGTCAAGTACATGGCGCGCCATTGGCAAATGCGACCATAGGTAGCGTTTCCATTGGTGCAGACGCTCGAGACTCTCTTCGAGCTGCACACGAAGCTGCTTTTCCTTTTCTGATCGTATTTCTCGTTTGTTTGCCTCTTGCAAGGAACGCATCACTACGCGCGAGAACCGTGCATTGAATGCAGACCATCCATCATCGTCTTTCTTGGGGTCGTATTCGCCCGATGTGGCCGATGGCAGCGGCTGCTGTATCTCTTCGCTACTCACACACGGAGCAGGGTTCATACGCATCTCTTGGCATAGTTCTTGTTCGAGAAATTCGATGCGTTGCTGCTCCTGTTTCATCAAGTACATTGCCCAGTTGACACGATGTACCAACGCAGCGGCCACGAGATAGCTCGCCTGTGGCCGCACAGTGACATCCTCTGCCCACCACTGATCTCGGTTCTTTACAGGATCCTTGAAGAGATCTCGAAGACGCCTGTTTCGAGCTGCCACTGCACGTGGAGTAAATGACTCTCCAGCACGCTCGAGATCCTCTCGCAATCGATCGACGCGGAGCTTCTCGGTTCGCTTCTTCTCTTCTTCCAGTAGCTGTTCAGCATAGGTAGGCGGTTTACGACGTCTTGCTTGTCGAGAGGCATCCTGTGCACGGAGTGCGTCTTCACGAGACCTGCGCGCAGAGCCCGAGATAAACGACACAATTCGATTCCAGTCAGTGAATATGGTCTCGTCAAACTCTGGCGTCCACAAGTCGTTACGCGGAGCAGCAATCGATCCGTTGCCGAGCGCCTCGATTGTGAGCCGAAAATCTGCCAGCACAAAACGCATATCGTTCTCCTTAATCTTTAGAGTCGATGTGCGCGCATCGCGCAGTAGAGTCCGTTGAAGGTACTCGACGGGAGTCGTCCTCCAGAATATCTCGGTTCTCGTTCGCACCTCCCGAAAGTCCTTTTCGAAAAGAGGAAAAACTTGCTTCTCTTTGAAGAGTTTGGCAAACGTGGGCACAGAGGTTCCTCGCAGCAAACCTGCAAACGCCCGTAGACAATACTCTTGCGAAACCATATCCTCGAATCGATCGCTTGGCGCTAAATCTCTCCTGGCGGCCATGCGTTTCAGCCACGCTACCAGACCATCGTGCATTTCGCGCCAATGGACCACTTGCCGCACCAGCAGTTCTGCTGGCGCCGCAGACTTGGCAAAGTACGCATCGAAAGCCTTGCCCGAGAAACGACGCTTCATGTAGTTTAACTTGCCGCGAATCGATTCGGCGGGATTTTGCTTCAGACGCGACTCGATCTCGATGCAGTTATTGACTCTCAGGTGAATCAAGTAGATGAGCAGCGTCTCGGGTTTCACCGGGCCCGTTAATCTGCTACCAAACGGCGCAAAGAGCTTGTAGTGTCGCTGCGGATCATCCAAGCCGAGTGTTTCGATTGTGGTACTGCCGACGCCGATCCAATAGGCTGCCAGCGCATAAGCCTCCTCAATAGGCCGGAAGGTAAGATCAAGTCGTGCTTGGGATTTGTTGGTCTCTGGCGGTATTTCTTCTATGGTTTTTGCGACACGTTGCTGCTGTTGGCCGCAGACAAAGAGCCGATCGTTGTCTTTGGAGGAGCCACAGTCAATTGGCTCTCGAACGGTCGTTGTTTCTTTGCCGGCGGCCGCTGTCCTTTTGGGTGCAGAAGGAGAGAATCGACCGAAGGAAGCAGTTCTTCGTCACGCTCTCGCTGGCGTCGCAGATTTTGCTCAAATTGCACCAGCGGCATGCAACTGGACGCCAAAGCGCCAATCACAGGGTTAGTTGCTGCTTTTTGCTGCACTGATTGGACATCGCGTGCGAGTGACTCCTTTTCTGTAAGCAGCGGACCGAGCGGGACGTTAAAGTCTACCTGGGTAGAATCGTTTAGTTTGCGCACGCTGACGTCTGGGTCAATAAACTCGCCGCGCAGCACGTTCACCGCGGTGGGCAATTGCGTTTCAAACTGCGTCACAGTGTACGAAGGCGGGGCGACTTGCATGTGATGCGAGTCTTTTCGTTCTCCGTTGAAAAACAAGACCGAATCCGACTCGCGCCAGCAGAGCACTTCTACCTCCTCCAGCCGCTGCTGACCCGTGAGCTTATCGGTGGTCAGTTTCTTGACGCGACGCTTGGCAGGCACGAGCTGCTCTGGCGCAAAGAACCGAATAGGCCGCGTGTGTCCATTGGTGTATCCCTCTACGGATGGACGTATGGCTTTACGGTTGTAGGCACCAGGTCGATCGATTGGATTGTAAAAATCCGGGTACACCTTTGCCGAGCGGTTGCTCTCGCGTATGTTCTGATCCGTAATGTAGCCAATAAACTGCAGATAGCACCAATAACACATAGACGAGATGTTGGCGGGTTTGCGGCCTGTGCGTTCCCACTCCTCCCATTGATCAGGTGTCAGATAACGCATAAACGGGAACGGTCCGCCAGGATGCCGCAGGCGAAACGCTCCGCAGCAGTACTCTTTCAGGCAACACTTTTCAAACGGTTCGTATGCTTCCGTCGAGACACGCTCCACATGCTCTGGAAGCACTTCATACTGCTCGCGAACATTCATCAGTTCGACATTGAGGCCCGCTTTTCCAATGTGATAGCGAAAACGAGACTCAAAGTAGCGCATGATCGTTAGAGTCTGCACATCGATGCGTTCCATACTGGGCGCAGCAGGATCCGACTCGGGCAGTCCACCAAAGGGATACTCTATCGCTTCGAGCGCCGATGCAGGTTCGTGATATGTGCCACCACGCGACAGCGACATCACGCGTCCATGCAAAGGCAGTACCTTGTTGCTCTCTTGATCTTCTGCTGCTGCTGTTGCTGTTGCCACCGCAGATTCTGCATCTTGTTGTTTCTGTTGCTGCTGCTGTTGTTGTTGTTGTACTTCGTGTTGTTTTTGTTGCATCTGTTCAAGCAGCGGCTTCATGTTTTCATTGATGTATTTGTTGAGTGGCTTGATGGCATGCACAGGAGAAAAGATACGCACCGCGCCCTCGCGTTCCAGATCATTTCGGATACGCTCGCGCTCTTCTCGCTCCTTTCTCAACTGTTCCTCCGAAGCAGGTCGATAGAAATCAGTAAATTCCGCCGCCAGAGGCTCTGGCACAGTGAGATTTTGAAAATTGATGTTGCCACGCGGAAGGCTAATCTCTTCTTCATTCAACTGAGCCTGATAGATGTTGTGCGGTAACGAAGAGACATCGTTCACTCGACGTCCCTTGTTATCGATGTAACGCTTGGCATTATCGCGAATATAGGCAATTTCCTCTTCTTTTTGCTTTCTTAGCTGTTCGTCATCTATTGGTGTTGCAAATTGCTCAGTAATTGGAGCGTTGTATGTCCTACGAGCGCTACTGCTCATAAAATACGTTGGCTAAAAAAGGAAGGAGGGAAAGGTCTTTTTTTCGTCTTTCTACTAATGTGCCAACCAAGCGTGCGTGTGGTTTTTGGTTTTTTGGTCTGGACCTTTTAAGTCTGGCACCGGTACACGCCAATTGGTTTGACATCACAACCTGAGAGAAACTTTTTTTAACCTTGGAGATATTTAAACAAAGGGTCTATTTAAGTCGACCTCGCGGCAAGGTCTATAGTGGGGTGTACAAAGAGCCGTATTTTAAAGAGATCATTTTTTTTTCTATTACTAGTGAATAGAGGGGAGAGTAACCCTCCGTCGGAAAAAAATGCTGCGTCAGGAATCCGGTGCCCTCGTTCATTTGCGAACAGTGAATGATCTTGTCGAACAGCACTCAAATACTTTTCTCTACCGGCTATTTCTTGATAAATGCTGCACCTCGGTCGATATAAGCACCGCCAAGGCAAACTGCATGTCATTCTTTTGTGATCTTCTCTATCGCGTTCTGCTAGTGGAAGCCTCACAGGAGCGATTCTATCACCGATGGATATTGATTCTACAGAATCTTGGTGCGTTTGGCCGTGAAGTGGAACCGCACACAAAGTCTGAGGGCGTCGAACGTCACGGTCTTTTGGTACTGTACGCCTCGTCTCAGTTTTCTAGACGCGGCTTCTGGTTGTACAGCTATGAAGATGCACTTCTCGCGGTGATGCACTTTATGCTGGGCTACGACGGACAAGGTCGCTACGAACCTTTGAGTCAGCCACTGGTCAGTCCAAATTATTCGCTGTTTGAACTGCCTCGTTCGATAGTGCGCTCGGTGCTGTACGAAGAGCGCTATCCAAAATCACTCCGACTTTTCATTCTCGATCATTTGATTCGTGCAGACTCTCACGACAGACTATTCTGGGTCTCAAATGTACAACAGTTGATGTTTGGTAGCGAGAACGCAGCCTCGTTGCTGTTCTTTGACGAGTACATTATCGAGGCCTATACAAGCATGCAAAGCTCTCCGCTGCTTCTCGCTCGGACAGAACGAGACCCAAAGCGCGCTGCTGCTCCGCCGAGCGAGGTGCGTTTGCGCGATATCACACTGGATCGAATCATGTCTACAGCGTATCTATACCTGATGTACCGCCTTGCGGCTGTTACCACACAGCATAGTCAACTTGTTCAGCAAGCGCACAAGGCCATCGTTCCTGCGGGCGGAAGTATGCTGATGCGCTTGTTTCCGCTGATGATTGCCATGTTACGTGGCGATGAACTCAGTCATCTCCATGAACCACTGAAGAAGCTCTACAACAATCACAGAGTGCTCTTTGAGCTCATTGCACAGACTGCAGAGGAAGTGCGTTCCTATGCAGTGGAGCCGTATCAGATGCGTGAGACTCTGATTGATTATCTATACCAGAGAACCTACTCACTGGGAGAGTTTATCGGTCTGTACTACGACACGAGACACCACATGATTACACGATTGCAAACGTCGGGCAATCACCCCTATAGCAGCGTCAGCAAAAATAGCTCTTGGTTGTATTTCGCAGTGGAGGAACATTCGTTTGTAGAGTTTCTCTATGATCAACGGCAAGAGTTGCAAGAAGCAGAACTGAGTCTTATTGGTCACTGGCTAATGAATCAGTGCATCATAAAATCGTCTCTGGAGAAGCTATTCTGCATGCGACAACCAGAACAACACAAACACGCAGACGAGACACTATTGCACATCAAAATGTGTGAGGAGAGCTTTGTGGTGCTGCGCTTTGGACCCGAAGCACGACTGTACGAGATCAGCATGTCATTTGAGACGATTGCTCGGGCGTATCCAAAGCTGTTTCGTGCTACGCGAGCGCCTGACGGTAGCGTTACGAGTCGCGTCTTCTTTGTTGGCTCCGATTGCGTCGGACCCTATGTGGTAATGATTCGAGACTATCTGGACCTGATGCGTCAGACGATGTTTGCTATTGTACTACAATCGTATCGCTATCACAAGAACATGCCAGTGTTTCCTATCATGGCGCGAATGTGGTTTGGTCAGCGAGATCGACGGCGTCTAAAGGATCAAAACGAAGACATTGCAAGAACCATAGACTATCAAGTACAGGAAACATCTGCTATCTCCACTGCCACCGCCGCCGCCGCCCCTACAACAGTGCCGGCGTACGTGATCGACGATCATGCTCGGCATTGCGTCATTCAAGTGCTTGCCCATTGGCTCAAACTAAAGACATTTACAGAAAAATCAATGGACGGCGTCAGTACAGCGGACGATGACACAGAAGACGAATCCACTGCTTCTGCTGCTGCCGCCGCACACGGAAACAGCAAGAGAAAACGAAGTAGAGCGACGCTACCCAAGCAGGCCTGCTTGACTCAAAACTGCTACATTCCTGCCTTTGGAATGAATTTCTTCTCTTGCATGCGGTGGCTGCATCGTGTAGCCAACTCACTGAAGCAAGCGTACGTTGCTCGCTTTGCGTCGGCAGAAGGGTTTCCTAATATCAACACATTGAATGCTATTCGAGGCTTTTTGGAACTATATCGTCCTCGTACCATTCGTCGCGCCACTCTCGAATCAATGCACAGTCAATTTTTGGAGTTACCGCCTTCCATACAGCAAAAGTACGCCGATTGGATCGAATGGATTAGAGCGACTCTAGAACTAGTGCCACCGAATCAGAACGGACATGAACAGTGGGTGCCGTTAGAGTACAATACGCGCCTCCGTCTGAAAGAGTCTACACAATCCATGTTCTCTACACTGGCAAACAAGGACGAACAAACAGCAATGTTGAATTGGCTATTCTACATTCCAATCATCAACAATCTGTTTCAGCCAGAAGCCATTTACGATTTACTGTACACAGAGAATCATGTTCGTATTCCGGATCTGCTGCCGCTCAAAGACGTTCCGCAGTTGTACTTGGGCACAAACTCGACGCCACTGGAAGTCGACGAGTACCTATCAATGTACTCCAAGTGCTTTGTGACACCTTTCGCCAGCTCGCGAGTTCGCCTGGGCCCCGATTACGTATACGGAGACGAACCAATGCACGCGCTCATGAGCGTGTTTCGTTTTGTCGAGCAAAAGGTCTCTCGATTGCCACTGCGGCGAGCGATCGAGAACTCGATGCGTAACTTTGATTTGGACGATTTCTTTGCTGAGAAACCGGAGCCTTCGGCAGAAGGTGTCTCGCCCGACGAGCGCTCACTGTTGCCCATTCAAGCACAAAACGCACGTGACATAAACACAGGCGAGTTGTCGGCTGTGGGTGGGTTCGTGTTCTACGAGACTTCGCTGCCAATCTTGGCGCTCAGCTCTACAGAGTTTGTGTTTATGCAAGAGCGGACCGCGAGTGTCATTGCTGGGCAGTGCCAGAGCAAAGATGGCACAGTTGGCAGAAATCCAACCTCGTCTGCTGCGAACCTCTTCCTCGACATGGTGCTGCGATTCCACAAGTACCTAAAGCTAGAAGATATCCGCAAGCCGCAACTGGCCAATCTATCTTGGAAGTACTTTTCACAAAAGATGGATAAGAGGCAAGAAGATCATCAGCAGCAGCAGCAACTGTGTTCCTACGAAGAGGGTCCAGGATATCCCGCGCCGTATTTTGGCTCTCCTACAGAAGCGCTACAATACATAGAGCGTCATATTTCACCCAATTTAAAGAATCAACTCGAACAACAGCGCCAACTGATCATGGAACAATCATCCACTCCAATCGAACTCCGACTGATAACGCGGCTGCACCGGTGGTATAGTCAGATACCACTTGGAACTGAACACACCAACCCACGCACTGGAATCAATGAAACTGCGTCTTTTGTGGCAATCATGGAACGCGAACGCGCAGAGAAAGAACTAATCGAAAAGCAACAAACCGCTCTCATCCATGCACTAACAAGCAAACTCAATAGCGCTGTAGCCGCGCGAAGTGTACTGATAAACCCCAAATAAAAAAAACACTGCCAATTTTTGCATTAAAAAGTTACTTTACTTCTATTAAAAGCATTGTCGACACTAAATAAATCAAATCAATCGGGCGGTAGCACTGTCACACGAGGAGAGAAAAAAAACTATGACTGATCCGTACGAGAAAATTGTTGTGCCTCATTTTCTCGTGACTAGAAACTCGCTCAAGTCGAACCCTGCTCTTTTATCCTCGACGAGCCACTTGTCTGATGCGGAACGTGCATTGATTGATGCGCTTCTTACGAAACAAAGCGGCCGTCCAAGATCCATCATTCTGCTCGAGAACCACGGCGCGCACGAAAGCATGGGACTGCGTGGCGCAGCTTACGTCTACGATCCAGATACAGTAGTGGGAGGATCGGCGCCGTACAATGGTCGACTGTTTGATCATACAATGGTTCTGGAGATAGGCGACGGTCTCGATGAGCGCGACATCAGAACTCGAATGGCAGAACTCGCTCAGAGCATGAACTCGGTTTCATCGGAACCGTATCGACTGGCCCAACAGCTCAGTGATGCATCCTCGTATCTCGATACCGCGCCCTGGAAAGCGGCATACGGCACCAATGGAACGTTTATCGGTGTGTATCGTCAGGACAAGGAGTACGCCACACCGTCATACTACCTGGCCATACATACCAACGCAGGGCCAGCGGGTCAGGATCTATACGAACAGGTTATCCGACCTGGAAAGATCACCTACAGACAATTGCTCAAGTCAACGGAATACGCACGTGTTCAATCGTTCTCTGAGCGCAACGCCAAGCGCGTACTGTATGACGCTGCCACCGCACTTGGAGTGGCTCAATACAAGCACGCAGAAGATACGCTCGCAGTGGCGGATCGATCGCGATTCGAGGCAAAGCCACGGCTGGCGATTCCGCAAATCGACACAGAATTCAACACCTTTGATCGAATTGAATACGAAGGAAAAGAATCTGTGGTGTTTTATTCGCACGCTACTCCACTTCAGCGAAACACTGGCGGCGCTGTTGCTTACCTAGTCGATCCGCTGTATGGCCTGCTGCTGTACAAATCGAAAGCGAGCTCGGTTCACGATGGCGCTTGGAGAAACGGTGCCGCAAACGCATTCCCTGCCGCCAGCGGATATTGTAGCGCTGAAGCTCGTGCTCAGTCACGAGAGAACCTTTCACGTCACGTAGACAGACGCCGATATGCATTATCAGTTGTCACATGGAAGGGCCGTGGCAACGATCCTTGCACAAATGATCGCCTGTTCAAGTACGCTGCGTTTGGTGCTCAGACCAATGGTTCGCTGCATCGCGAAGCACTTGGTGCACAGCACGGCGCAATTCAACTAAAGCCAGTATCTGTCATCACTCCGCCTCCGCAAGCACCTTAGAACACAATGTTTTTTTTTTTCATTGCAAAATACAACACTGTTGCGCGATAGACATTTCATATGTTTCTTTTTTCGTCTTTGTGATGTCAATTGTAGACGACGACGACGATGAGACAGTGGAAGGTAACTGAGAAATCTCCTGCGGTAACATTGAGGCAGAACGAAGGCTGCGTGGTGCCATGAGAATCAGAGATCCGGTTCTTCGCTTGCTGTTATTCCCGTCCACGATGGCTACGGCGCCGTCATGCTGTCCATTTTCGTTTGTAGTAGGTACAATCGCCTTGCCAGAAGGTAGTTTACTGGCTATGGAGGCCGCGCGTTGTAGTCGCTCGGCGAACGCATTCCGTAAGATTGCTTGCTTAGCCAGGTATACCTGAATACAAAACTCACGAAACGCCTGGAATACGTATGAACCATCTTTTGCAGAGGTCACAAAAAAGTACCAGCCTTCGTCAGACGATAGTTTTTTCGCTTCTTCTATCAAGGAGGCTTTCTCTTCGCAATTGAGATCGCTCTTGTTTCCAATGAGTAAAACTGGCAATTCGTCATCATCTTCTGGAATGTTACAAGCTTGATGAAATTCGCGCACCCAATCTTCTGTGCGTGCAAAACTAAGTGCGTTATCAAGCGCAAACACCACAATCACACCCGAGGCACCTCGATAATACTGTGAAGTGAGCGCAGAGAAGCGCTCCTGACCTGCCGTGTCCCAAAACAGAAAATCCGACTTGATGATCTCTCCGCTGTCTGGATGCTTACAAGAGAGAGTATTCGCAACGACACCGCACCCTATGGTACTCTTGGTGTTCTCGTGAAAGGTATTGCAACAGAAACGCTCCACAAGCGACGTTTTGCCTACACCACTGTCCCCCAATACACATATCTTGTACTGATTCTCTGCAAGAGACATTTTTTTCATATAGGAGCCTTGTTCCTCCCTTTTTTTAATGTAGAATTAGAAAAACATACATTTTTTTGCTCTAATTCTTTTCTTTCTTTACACGTTTTGCAAGTTGGGAAGCAAGCATCACGGCTAAGAGATCCGCTGAACTATTGATAGTTATTGTATTTTCGTCCTCTTCTTCTCCTCCGGCTTCTGAATCTCTTGTGCACTTTCTCTTACGGATAGATTCGTTGACCTCCAGAGAGATATTGGTAATTTCCTCCAGTGCGGGGAACAGATGAGTATTGAAAATGCTTTTCAGTTGTTCTCGTTTCTGTTTCAGTTCTTCGCCTTTCGGTCGCAGCTGTTCAATGCACTCAGTACAACCGGCGCAATTCTCATTAGACGCATTCGGGTTATCCAATAAGTTGATCATGGCACTTGGAATTTGTAGAAATTGTTGAAAGGCCTCCTGCACCTTCTCTGGCTTGGGATCAGGTAAAGAGTTCATGGCCAGCTTAATCTTGATAGAATTCATTTTTTTTTTGGAACGCCTTGGTACCAGAAAAGATTTGCTATTAAGGCCACACGAGAGTCGAGAATTTGTACGTTTAATTAACAGTTAAGGTTAATGCAGTTTGTACGCCGGATCCGGAACAGACTCAAGGATGTGTTTGTTGAATCACCCGACAATGATGACGAGCCGAGCCACGAAATTTCTCGAGGGCTAGTGGTCCTTGCACCCGAAAACGACAGTGATGTTGTTGGTTCAAGTGGCAATCGCGGCCAACCATTTGGGGCGCTACCTTCATCCAGTACTGTCGATACCGCAATCGAATTACAACCACTCAATCCGCCGTTAACGGCACCCGCTACAAAGAAATCATTCATGTCTTTAACATCGGCGGCTCCACCCGTGATACTACGATCCGCGACAGAACGGGAGCGTACTATGCTATGGCTTCAATCGCGCTCGCAAGTGGTGCTTGATTTGTGGATCATGATTGGCCTGTTGTTTTTGGTCCTTAGCTACCTCACATGGGATCAAACTGTTATGATCATTCGGACATTTGGATGATTTTTTTTAATTTATGAAGATAAAGCTCTTCGAATGCGTAACAGAAACGCCAGTACAATTTTTAGGATCAGAGCAAATATCAGAATAAACAACAACGAAGACAGTATGCCAATGATGACTCGATCGTATCCCCACAGGTACCATGCAGAGTTTCGGCGGTATTCCTCTTCAGCCAGATATGCCAAAATCTCGGGCGTCTTGTGATCCAGCATCCATTTGACTTGTTCTGCGGTGAGACTCGCTTGTGACGCGGCGCTCTGTGCGGCGTGAATCGCCACTTTCACCGGGAGGTCGGCTTCGGTCTCTTGATGAAGCGGTATAGTGTTCATTACTTTTGCCATCGTTCCACTTTTTTTTTGTTTTATCCCAACCGTTCTTTATCTAGCAAAAATTCACTATTTTGTAACGGTGCTCACAGCTCGACGACGCATCGACTGAACGTAATAGTGAACATAAAATATGGCAAATAGCGATATGGGGAGCACGAGACTTTCCAGTGAAAAGTGTCCGTCGCTGATAAACACATTCGAACGAGAGGTAACAATCTGCACCAGCAGGAATTGCACATAGGCCAACACAAGTGAAATGAGTCGTGCATTCAGTTCAATAAATGCCCGTCCACGACGGTGCGAGTCTTGTGGCACAGCGAGTAGCGCCGCAGTGGTTGCCTTAAAGTTCACCGTGACAAGAAAAACTGCAACAAATACTGCCAACACTGAAAAGAACGTAGTTCCGCGCATCATCAGCGCACCATGAGCCATCGCGTATGAAATCACTGCATACGTGATCATACTGTCCCATACGGCACGTTTCTCGTTCTCAAGTGTGGCTGTGTAGACTGCTTCGCGAGCACTGGCAACAGACGCGGCATCCAGTGACGCTCTTGCGTCCTCTACGCTGATTGTATCATCGGAGAGAAAACTCATTTTGGATAGATACTTCCTTTTTTTTAAATCTTTAATAAGCTATTTTGACTTGCGCAACAAGAAAAACGCAATTCCACTGCCTCCTCCAACAAATAGAAATATTCCAATGACCAACACAACACACCAGCTGGCCCACAGAACGGCTTTCTTTGCTTCGTTTTGCTTGACTTTTCTGCTCGTGCGTTCGAATTGGCCTGCTTCTCGTAGTAGCGCATCGGCAGTATCTTCAATGCTTTCGATGTTTTCTCCGCGATCCATGAGTCGTTCCATGTTACCGAGCATGATACCTTTGGTTTCGTCAAGCTCTGCTTGCACCTTCAGTAATGCAGGATTTGTATCAAACAATCTCATTTCCTCGGCCAGAGATGCATTATTCTGACGCGCACTCTTTGTGAGACGAATGTGATCAATCATGTTCCAGCACTGTTCAGACGAGAAATTCTTTTGTGCAACAATCACTATGAACCGTGGTTGATCAGATGCGATCGTTGCGTCGATGAGATATTGATATTCGCGCGAATCGCGAATGAATCTCTTTCTTCCGTTTAGAGTTATGCAATGCGCAATCACTTCTTCGGCAACCTCCACAAAAGCACGGCGATCCGATTCGCTCCACGAATCGGTAAACGCATCAAGTCGTGGTTTCTCTCGTACGCATGTGTAGATCATTGGATTTTTTTTTTGATATCTCTAGTAGAATGAATACCTTTTTTTTTGTAAGTCGACCGTCTAGTAGAACCGGCTTCTGATCAGTGGACCCATAATAGTTCCAACGGTGGAACCATTGTTCCAACGCATAAAAGGCCACAGCTCTCTAGCGTTACTTTAGTTGTGATTTCTCGCTTTTGCACACTCGGCTAGTAACTTTTTTTTTCTTTTCTCCCATCTACTAGTCTTCTTTTTTTTCTCTCTATGGAACTGGCGATGATGTCACTACAGCATCAGCCCTTTGGAGCTCTACCGACGCTCGCCGAAGCTGCAAACGAGGCCCTGTTGGCAAAATCGACTGACGCTTCCAGCGCAACATTTGGTGCCGTTGCTCCTGTCTCGAAGAAAAACAAAAAGCGTAAATCATCGAAAACCTCAGCAACGTTGCTCACTCGTCAACAAGAAGAAGAGGCCCTAGCAGAAGAAGATGAGGAAGGCGGCGGCGCTGGCGGCGAAGAAGTAGCAGTAGTTGCAAAACAATGTGGAATTTGCTCCAAGCAGTACACCAAGTCTAGCATCTTCTCGCCATGCGAACACACCATCGGCTGCAACTCTTGCATGAAAAAGCGGTTCCGTGACTACCAGACCTGTCCTTGTTGTCAACAGGCAATCGAAAAGATCACCTCTGTGAAGGAGGGACGAAAGCCAACCAACTGGGAATTTGGCGGTGCCACCCAAGCCAAGCGCGTTGCTGATGGATTGCGCAAGTACAATGCGATCCCTCGTGCTCTGCTGAGCGAGAACATCCGCAACGGCTCGAATATCATTCTCCTCTCTCAGGACTGCCAGGGTCGCTTTATGATCAACATGCTCGGCAGAGCGGCGCGTCAGTGGGGCGAGAGAAATCAAGCAGCACTTGAGGACTTTATTCTTAATTGCGCTCCAACTCCACAAGACCTCGAAGAGCGGCGCAATGTAACTCCGGACACCCGCGCCGATTACAATATCAAGCTACCAGATGGCTGCTCCAAGGTCAATTTGGTGCGCATCGAAGGCCGAGACGCGCCTCACTACGCCGACTACTACGTGGACGGATTCGCGCCACAGGCTCAGAAAATCAATCGAGAGAACAGCGAATGGGAAGGCGTTTCGTTTTATCCCGAGGGCGAACGCAATCAACCTCACTATCCAAGCGTTGTTCACTTACCATCTATTGGTGGCCGAGAACGACAGACTGTACATTCGAACGAGATTCTACCGTATTTTGAAGAGAAGCAACATCCAGATCTGCACAAGACCATTCATGCCGCTCTCAATGAGACCCAAATTAACGCCGCCAGAGAACTCGATGCTCCCGGTTTCAAAAACTATGGCCCTGCGGTGAACGCACTCGGTCGTAAGCCCAAGTCAAAGTCTAAGCAGCAACAACAAGACGCTGCTTTTGTTGCTCCTCATCCTGCCCCAGTAGCAACAACAAAAGGAATGTTCCATACTCCTCCTACCACTGCGGCTGCTGCGACGACAACGGCAATCATTGCTCCTACCCGCGCCAAGAAGCTCAAGAAAAGCATGCTTCAGACGCCCATTATACTCACGGCAAAGCAGGAGCTTGTCCGAGATATCACTATGCAATGGTACAATGCTTTTCCGAGCAATCGTGGCATTGCCGTTGTGAAGCCATTGTCTCAAAAGTTGGAGATGTATGTGTACCTGCCAGCAGTGGTGCAAGAATAAAGTTTTTTTTTTTACATAAATGATGGATACATCACAGACGCATCGCCTAGGCGAACTACAATGCTGCTGCCTATAGCCGATGCTGCTTGCGCAGTCTCTGGCGTGTCTTCTTCCTCTGTTGCTGCTGCCGCCTCATCCTCGTTTGTCGCATCGGTTTGAGGCCGCTGAATGATATCGCCACGAGGTCCCACGTATCCGTTTCCATCAATCACTGCCTGCGTGCCAGTTCTTATCGCCGCGTGCTTGGCCATCTCTCGCAGTATTTCCGGAGGAGCAGTCGTGCGTCGAATCGCCAGACGTGTGATCATTTCCGGATAATCTCGCATGAGGGCATTGCGCGCCACGATAAGACGAGGATCAGAGGTATTTTTCAGAGTGTCAAAGTCCATCTGAAACTCGAATCCCTCGTCATTCAGCACAAGCACCGAACCAGCAGGATTAAGGGTATCGGGTAACACAAGCCGAGAGATGGCCCATTTCATGGGCTTGCACCAAGAGGCAAACACCTCCCATGCAGAACCGACCCATTCTTCGTTTGGAGCAAGTGGCAGCGGTGCAAGCTTGCGCACGGCGTAATAGAGAATCGGTTTGGATATGGCGTTGCCCCAGCGATAGTACATTGCCACGCCCACTCCAAAATGCGGCACCATAACGTAGACAGGCGCAGGTGAGCGCAATGGAGTCCAGCCAAGCACAGAAGTGAACGCAATCTCTGGAATCTGTTTGGGTCGCCATGCACGAATAAACAACTCAATGTCGTTCATCTGAGAGATAAGCGCCGCGCGGTTGTAGCTCGTGGGCCAGAAAGGCAATGTGGGCAGTCGCTCCATCATGCGAGGTGCATTCGGACTCTTGGTCTGGAACGACGCAAGATTGATTGCGTTCCCGCTGTAATCAGGTAGCCATGGTCGCGTCTTTGGATCATTGACACTGACTGTGTACACATGCTCTGGAATCGAAGAGCGAGGCTCCGAAGGCAGCGACATGATGACAGTTCCCGGCTCTAGAGCAGGCGGAACATTACCGCTTGTCGCTACAGGAGGAGGCGGCACAGTTGTGCTGGTAGTGGTTGTGGTCTGTTTTATGGCAAATGCTTGTGCTGGAGGCTTGCTGCCCGCTGTCGGTCCAGTTGCTGCTGCTGTTACTTTGATCGACTCGGGCGTGGCATTGATCATTGAACTACGCGGCGGCTCATAAAGCCTCGGCTCGAGAGATTCGCCCACGAGAGCCAAAGGGTCGAGCGCCGATCGAACAACAGCAGAATGCATTTACAGTACACGTGATGAATAGGTTAGAGTTTTTATTTCATTTTTACACTTGCTTCAGACAGAAAATAGTTGTTTGTTCGTGCTTCTCCGCTCCCTTCTTCTATTGCTTACGTTAAAAAATCCCCGCAATAAATTCATAAAGAAAAAAAAGCCGTTTCTGTTGCGCGAGGAGGCACGAGCAAAGAAAAAGTATGTTTTCTCAGACAGGCGCCAGGTACACTGATAGCATCCTCGATGACGTAAATGTCAAGGGATTTGTGCGCAAAGAGATTCGAGGTGACAAAAACTACATACGCGCAAACAACCGTATTGTTAGTGGCAATCATAATGTGATTATCGGAGACGACAACACCATCCGAGGAGATTTCAACAAAGTCGTCGGAAAACGGAATCGAGCCACCGGAAAAGATAACGTTGTTATTGAAAACTACCCAGGCGAGATACCTCCTTTCACTGTCGACATGAACAACTTTAATCTCAATACAATGAACGAACGTATGAATGTATCACGCGCTCGTATCGACGAGTTTGTATCAAAGGCGATGAATCAAGCAAAACGCAAGGACCCACCACCGAAAACAATCGAAATATCAGTCACTGTCGATTTGAGCAAAGAAAAAGAGCCAAAGCAAGAGAAAGAAGCAGAAGAATCTCTGCTAAAGGAGCAACAGAACAAGAAAAAGAAGATATAAACATGCAGAAGGCTTGAGAGAAAAAAAAAGAAATAAAAGAAATGTACGCAACATCAGCAGCAGCCGCCCCTGAAGTGATAATACAAAACCAAGCCGAGTATATCTTGAGGTGCATGACGAACGAGGTTTTGGCGATTGGAGACGGCAGCGTGTTCTCTCTTGTGCCAAAGAATTCTACCACTGCATCATTCGTCGAGCAGGCTATTCAATTTAATCAACTATCAAGAAGTTTATACGTCACACAGCACGACGACAACTACCTGATTGTGCACTCTGAACTGATTCACGTCCTAGTAGAAAACGCCACAGAGAGAAAGCACCCTAATTTCCACTGTAAAAAATGACAAATTCCAGACTAGAAAAAGTACTGTTTTTCTGTAAAGTTCAACGTATTGTTTTTTTAAAAAAAAAAAGAAGTGATTCGATGCTTTCCATTGTCGATACTAGCGTCTTTCTGTGGCTTTCGCTATGTTACCTTGCAATGCTGTTGGGCGGCGTGCTCATGGCCATTCAATCGACCGAGTGGCGCGAGTGGTATGCGCACTTGAAGAAGGCTCCTTGGTCGCCACCTAATTGGATATTCGGCATCGTTTGGCCAATCCTGTACAGTCTGCGTGGCGTAGCTTCTTGGCTCGCATTTCGCGCTGTGGCTGATGCGCCGTCGTACGGTGCATGGGTCGTTTGTTGGGCATTTGCTCTTGTGACCCTCTTTCTCAACGCGTCGTGGACCCCGATTTTCTTTGGCCTACGCATGATCCGTTTGGCGCTATTGATTCTTGTGCTGACTTTTGCTGCCGCCATCGTTCATGCGGGAACGTGCTGGTCGATTAACATCATCTCCGGAGCACTGTTGATACCAGAGCTGCTCTGGTTGGCGTTTGCATTTTCTCTGAACCTTTATGTTGTAATGTCAAATGATGTTGTCACAACTGAAACTTTTGAGAGACTGTAAAAAAATCAGAGTCCACTTGCGTAAACATTTTGTGAGTTTACGAAAAAGGAAGTCGCTTCCTAATATGGGCACAAAAACAGGGGTCCTCTGGAAAATCGACACTCCGTAAACATTAGACCCGTCGGCTGTCGACACCTGAAAAGCTTTCATAAGGTTTCACACCAAAGTTTACGCAAGGAGTTGGTTAGTTGACTCGAGTACTACTAACTTGGATCGTATTTTAAGGACCTAAAACCAACTTTTTCCTACGACTAGCTGATGAGATAGATCGATGGCGAGTAACGAGTCGATTAACAAACGACTTTCAGAGGAACTCGAGCAAGCGAAATCTGATATTCAGTCACTTCGTGACCTCAACAGTTTCAAAGACAACGAGATCAAAGAAGCTGCGAAATGGAAAGAGCAAGTAAGAGTTCTGCGAGACGAGAACGCTTCGTTGCAACAAACCATAGCATCGGGCAAGGATGCTTTAGACAAGGCAAACGCGCTTATTGCTCGTGCAAAGACATGCCTCGACAATAACAAGCAACTTACAGCTGCAAACGAACAGCTAACAGAAAAACTAAAAGATCAAGAGCAGCTCGCACTGACACGTTTGAATGAGGTACAGTCTTTGAAATCGCAACTCGAATCGATTCGCATCGAGAAAGATAGACTGCAAGAAGAGAAGCTGAACCTTGAGAAGCAAATCAAACGAGAGCAGCAAGAACAAAACGCAGTCCTCGTCAAAAAGGCTTCCGAGTATCAGGAACTAGTCGAACTGAAAGATCGACTTGCAGATGAGAATCGCCGGCTGCGTGATCAGCCCCCAGTGCCACCGCCCAATAGCGTGCCAGGCAAGAACCTTGCAGACGAAACCCAAGAGCAACTCCAAAAGGAACTCGTTCAGAAGGACCAAGAAATACAGCGACTACAGTATCAGCTCGATCAGACAAGACTCCTGTACGAAGATAGACTCAATCGAGCACAAGGCACAGCCGCTCAGCTAACGCTTCGTGTTAGCGAACAGGAGAATCGATATCGCGAATTGCAAGAGTCTCTCATTTCAGAAAGGAATAGCCGCCTGGAGCAATCTCCCATTGGCTCGTTTATCAGCGTCATACCTCCAGCGACGGACAGAGGAAATGGACAGCCTACAGTGATTGTTAATTCCAGAGGACCGACTCGTGCACGCATCACCGAACGTGCCGCTCAGAGCTCCTTGCAGAGACTGAAGGAGCGTGTCGATGAATATCGACGCTCGGCCAGTGAGCTGATACGAACTCGAGACACCAACAACAATCAAAACGCACGCTACATCGCAACGCAACTCAACGCAATTCAAATGCTTTTCATGCAAGCTTACGGAGGCGAGATTGTAGATCGTCAGGGGGCCGAAGGTGCAATTACATGGCGATTCGAGATAGCAGAAGACGGACTGCAAGCGGCTCGTGAACTGCCCTCAATCGGATTTTCCGATGTCAGAGTGCTCGATATCTCACCGTCTGAGCGCGGTCGACTGGTCCAAGTGACTCCATTGGGTTCAACGTCTGACATTCGGTACTCGACCCCGGCTCTGGTGCGAGAGTTGCGTTCCTTAAACGATGAACAAATACTCGAAAGAGCCAACAAAGAATTATCAGAATACAGCAGAGATGCAAGGCAAAAGGCGATTCGTGTGATCGGAGAGAGTCTCCAGAGTCTAGCCATCATCTTCTCTGATAATGGAACCGCAATCAACGAGATGACATTCTCTACAGCAGAATTGGCAAAACGGGCGTCATTTCTTCTGAATAGGATCGGTGTGCCCACTCGTCCAATACAAACAGACCTGGACTCGAATACATTTCGAGTCATGATTGGAAAATAAAATGTACTTAACAGAATCCTATTTTTTGCTCTTTCATCGACAACTCAGAGGGAGATGAAGTTTCAATTGCTGCTGTTGTTGTTGTTGCTGCTATTGATTTCGTGTGTTGTTGCCATGAAGGAAGAAGAAGAAGAGGAAGTAAAAGCCTCTTCCACAGTACATCGAGCGATTCACGAACCACGAAAACTCGTCAGAGAGCTGGTGCAAGACTATGGAATGACCATCGAGCGTGCCGAGCAAACTGTCTCAAATCTGCGTCGCGTTTACGAGAAAAGAGGTTCACCTCGAAAAATCGCAAAGTCCGTTGCGTAAACTTTGGTGTGAAACCTTATGAAAGCTTTTCAGGTGTCGACAGCCGACGGGTCTAATGTTTACGGAGTGTCGATTTTCCAGAGGACCCCTGTTTTTGTGCCCATATTAGGAAGCGACTTCCTTTTTCGTAAACTCACAAAATGTTTACGCAAGTGGACTCTGTGATTTTTTCTTTTGCCAACGATATGCGCATAGTGTGATAAATAGAGTATTTGATTTTTCCTTCCTCTGCTTATCGAAATGGCTCAACCGGATCCTCGTCAATTGCGGCCTCGCACCAAGAAGCGTCTTACCGAGGCTCCAGAGAAAGAAACCGTCCTCGTGCAACTTGAACGCGCCAAAAAGAAGAAAAAGACTGCTAAAAGAGACGAATCGAAGCAGCAGCCGCCACCACCCGTGGTAGACGAGCACAATGAGGAGGAGGAAAGCATCGAAGACGTGACCTCGTCTGTTGTGTTATCCGAGGACGACTTTCAGTCTGATCAGAACCGAGAGTTGCAAAAGCAAATCAGCGAGCAAACCGATCGATGGAATCGTGCGTTTATTGCTAATGACCTGAAAGTTATCGAAGAAGGCTACGTAGAGCGATTGATTTTCTACGTGGGCCACCGACAGAACCTTGGTTCGGATGTCTATCGAGTCAAGCTTTCATGGTTCCCTTCTGCGGATCCTCATGATCGACACAAGGGTTCGCACAAGTTGGAATGCACTTGCATGGATTTTGAGGTGCGCAAAAAACTCTGCAAACATATTTACTATGTGCTTCGAACGCGTTGCAATGTCAAAAATCTACAAACAAAGGGATCCATTGATCCTCAGTTGATGGAACGGGGCTTTGTGGCTCGTGCTCCATGGGCTTTCTTTGAGGAAGGAAGAAATGCGGTATGTGCTCAGTCGGTCGAGTCTGCTGCACAGAGGGCTCTCGACAGAGGACGTCTGCTGGACCGCGCAACACGTCAGAGAAAGCACAAGTAGCGATGTCCATTCTCAGACTTCCTGTCGCTAGTAGAAAAAAAATTCTGTCTTACCTTAGTAGATTTGTCCTATAAAAGTTTGGTCTCCTTGACAAAAGTTTTTTCATTGTTGCTCTGATGAAGCCACAGTTACAGTTACTCGTGGGAAATAATAATTACTCTACTACAAAAAAGAATTTACCGCCACCACCTCCTCTCTCGCCCTTGCTCACAAATGGTGATATGTTGTCTGCCTCGTTGCAAAATGACAAGGAGCCGCTTGGTGGTGGTATCTCATTTGAGGAACTGGAGCAGTATCTCAACACGACACTGACACCGATTCAACGAGCCATCGTTCGATTCATGATTGCTTCCGAGGTACCTTTTCCTACGCATCCGTCCGCAATCAACGGAGGCAGACCTATTATTGCCGACGACGAGGACGAAGGCGGAGTGATTGCAGTTGGAATGGGACTGGGAAAAACGCTTGCCATACTGATTATGATTCTGCGCGACAAGCTACTCGCAAAAAAGTACGGCTACCCGAGCACGAGACCGTTTCGTACTCTGGTGATTGGCGCACCCGCTCTGTATTCAGTGTGGCAAGGTCAAATCGAGACACATTTCAAGAAGGATGCACTTTGTATCGTGCAGCACTGCGAGTCAAAAGCGCCCGAGAAAGCCCTCGTAAACTCTAAAGCCGACATTATCTTTGTTACCTATGAGCGCGTACGCCTCGATCTCAAGCAGCATCTACCCAACGAGCAGATGCGTGATTTGCTCAGCAACACCAACGTACAGACGTTGCGCACTCGAGAGGCCTATCAGCGCAACGCCTTTATGAATCAAAAGATTGATATGCGTACGCGTCTTGTGCGATTCCCACTCACGAAGAACGGCATCCACTCGATTCGATTCTGGCGCATTGTGATCGACGAAGCTGACGCACTCAGAAACATCAAAAGCAAACGACTAAAAGCAACGCTAGCACTCGCGGCCTACAATCGATGGTGGGTGACGGGCACGCCGCTGAACAATAGCTTCTCAGATATTGTTGCTGCCATGCTGTTTCTGCGAGACTCGCACGTGTGTCTTGAGAACCGTTTGTTACCGGATCCGCGCGGATTGCTGCGTAACATCAAGAGCGAACATGAAAAACGTGCACGTCAGAGTTTCGAGCGACGTGCGTACATTGTCACCGCGCAGATGATCTGTGAGGACCATCCTGAACTGATCAAATCGGATCCTCGGCTACACTATCTGCTCGCACCAGTGTTTATGTTCCAGTACGCCAATCAGTTTGCCAGCCAAGAGGAAACAGAGGTGTACAAACGAATGCAGGATGAACTGGTGAGCCTCTTACGCGAGCTCAAGAATCGCAATATTACACAGCCTGGTGCTGCGGGTGCCATTCCCGCATTTCAATTTGCTGGCAATTCCAAGCAAGAAGAAGAACATGGCGGCACTGACGGCAACGAAATTCACAACGAACATGTGCTGGCGTACGAGAACGAAGAAGAAATGGAGGAGGAAAAGAATCGCGTCGAAAGCGAAATCGAAAAGCACAAGAGAACACTACCACCACAAAGCAATACGCTGCAAGCTGCGATTCAGAGCGTCGTGCAAAGTGCAAATCCATCCCTCTCTGCGCGGGCCACTATCAATTACTTTTACTTGCGTTGTATGCAAGCCGCAGTACTGCCGCGATTCGCAGACAAGTCACTCGCGACGAATCCGAATCCAGTCTACAATCTCGAATCGACCAAACTCTGCATGCTGCGCATGTGGCTTACCACTCGTGTGCCAAAGCAAGACAAGGTCGTAGTGTTTTCGCAGTGGACTACACTATTGACTGCCGCCAAGGAGTCACTTGCTTCTGTGGGCATCCAAGTGGCAGAGTTTACTGGTTCCATGAAGGAGTCGGAGCGAGTGGCAGCGTTGAAACGATTCAACGAAGACACGAATTGTCGCGTGTTACTAGCACAAACGCGCGTAGGCGGCATCGGACAGACTTTCACAGTTGCCAACTGGGTCTTTTTCCTGAATCCGTGGCACAATCCGCAAGTCGAACGACAGGCACTCTCGAGAATTCATCGAATGGGACAACTCAAGACGTGCTACATTGTGTGGCTAATGATTTGTGGCACAATTGAGGAGATTGTACGCGGCAATGCAAGTTCCAAGATGAAACGCGCCGAAGAGCTTCTCATGTCGGTGGATCGGCAGTACCCAAAGGTCTCGGAGATTTACGCACAGCTGACGCAGTTGGTTATGGGCACGTTTCAGCCACGAGACGGCTACCTCGATTATCAGCAACGAGAGTCATTTCGCGAAAAGTTTGCTCCTTCCCTCAACGAGGCTGTTACCAAGGAAGAGGATTACGCCCTGCTACCCTATAGCGAATACGAGCGCATGATCAACGAGAACGGCAAACGTACAACAGCAGCAGAAGACGAAACGCACAAGGTCACCCGCGTGCGTTTATCAAGCCTCTGTAACAATGCGCCTCTCATGTGCTTGCTATCGTCTGCTGCCTATCGCCTCTCGGGTGCGGTGCCAAAGTTTAGCACCTTTTGGCGAGTTGCGAATCTACGCGATAGAGCACAAACAGAAAATGTGCTGTTTGACTGGAACCGTGCTTGCATTGACATTTACTCGCGAACAATGGTAGCGCTGCGTGATGCCATGACTCCACGCCGTATGATCCAGGGTCAAGCGGCGACAGCACCCAACGCGAAACAAGCTGCCGATCAGTTACGAGCCAGTGGAGTCCCCACTATCGAATTCTACTCTGCCACACAGCTGATCGAGCGAGACTCACACCTCACTGGCGACTACAACGAGCTGAATCTCATCAGCCCGGTGGTCGTTCCGATTGGAAAGGCCGGATCAAATATCTTGAACCAGTCGCTCTGTTACCGATTGGCATTGGACCCTCTGCTGATGCTTGCCTTTCTTCCCTGTGCGCAGTGCAAGCATTTTATTGAGCATCAGAACATATCCTACAGCAAAGTTTTGTTGTATGATGTGGTCACCCCGAAACAGCTCTGCGACGATGCCTTCTCGCCTCACTGGCAACTGATGCGTTCGGCGGTACTGTGTCATACGCAGTTTACCAGCGCAGACAATGACCGAGTTCGATTGGTGATTCGTTCAAATTCTCACGACGATTATCTGACCTACACAAAGACTCTAGTCTTACCGGCGCTAGCGAGCGGCTCAGCCAGTCTACTTACACGAGCACTCATGAGCTTTCACTGGGCGCCGACAGCTTCACGCGAGACAGACGAGTACAAGGCACTTGCGAGTTTGCTGCCCGACGATCCGCACGCAGACATGCGCTCTGCACGGAATATTGTTCGCCGAGTGTACAGTGCTTGGCACCAATCAGAAGAACATGGCGACGAGCGACTGGTAGCAATTGCTAGTGCACTGTTTCTCGTCTCAAATGGACATGTATTGGGCGTGTTTGCATGTGGAGTTTCAGTAGACGAGACTCTGCCAGAGCACGTTCGAGCCATGGCCTCGAGCAAACTCGTTGAGATTCTTGTCCAGCGGGACATTCTGTGCGACGAAGCCGACCTACAGGAGCGATACGAAGTTGCGCAGATTACGACTAGCCGTGGTATTGCGAGGCGTCCTGTGCTGCATCTGCGTGCTGTATCGCCGCTGGTGGTCAAGTTCCTCTCGCAGCAAGCAAACGTTGTAGTGAAGGACGGGGTTTACGAAACACACAAAACACTATGTTCAAGAACCGAAACGCTGTTTGATGCTGCAGACCTGGCGCGCCAATCAAGCGCGTTCTACAATGCAACTGTTGTGTGGGAGAGTTTTGATTAAAAAAAATTTTCTTTTTAATTATACAACAATCTATTAGCCCCATCCAGAGCTTCTTGGTTTTGCAGCACCAGCCACACTGGAACGAACGTTGCCGTTGCCTCCTGCGCCAGCGCCCTGGATGGTACCACCCACACCGGCATTGCTGCCTGTGGATGCATTCGACGTGCCTGTGATGCGTGCTGCGTTGCGTACGGAAACGCGCGGCTTTTGCATTTGTAGCATGGCTCGGTAGTCTTCTGTAGGCAGACCGATGCCTCCCGAAGAGAACATAGCGCGTCTTGCATCCTGACCGTAGAGTTGCGCCTCGAGTTTCAGCCATTCTTTCAGTTGTTTCAGAGTTGGCTGTGAAAGTTTTGTCTCGTATAAAGACGATCCAGGTTCGGTTTCAACCTCCCTCCATGCTTCCTCTTTGTACAGTTGCATGATGATGTTATCCACCATTTGCATGCGTATGGCTCTGCGCACACCAAATTCGTTTACGTGCCTGGTAAAGTGCTCATGAATGGTGGCGGCATCCCAGTCTGGCATGGGAGTTTCGCCTTCTTGAATTGCACCTGGCCGGTTGGCTTTCTTTTGAATATTCTCGCGGTAGAAGATGGCCATGCTCTCTGCCAACACAACAATGCTTCGATTTGCCATGTTTGTGTTGAACATGCGCGCCATCTGCTGAAGCTGCTCGAAACCGGGCTTGGCAACGTCGTCCCTCATGTGTGTGCAGCCGACGCACTCCTCCTGTGGCTTGGGATTGCCAAATCGAAAATCAGACGATTGAACCTCTGGTGCGCGTGCCTTTCGTTCGCGAATGTATAGATACTCGATTTCAGGTACGTCCTCTTCTCCGTCGGCGTTTTCGTTGTTATCCTCCTCTGCTTCTGATGATTCATTTTTCTTTCTCTTGCTGCTTGTATTTCTTTTTGCCACAGCGCGCAGAATGTCGCCGTTGGAATCTCTTATGATAGCAGGAGGCGTGCTCTTTTCTTTTCTCTTTTTCGTTTTCTTTTTCGTTGGTCCGGCGTCAAACAGCTGCCCAAACATATTATCATCTTGGTCTGAGTGGTTGGCGGGCGAATCCGGCTGGTCGCCTTCGTCATCTGGTGGTCTCTGGTCAAGATCCGAGAGCTCGGGCGCTTGAATGCCATGCTGCTGTCTGCGTGGACGTGCAAGAGAAGACAGTGGCATCGAACCGCCGCCGACCGACCTCAGATTATCGAGATCGTAGTAGTTACTTGACTGCTGTGGCACAGAGGTTCCACGACGGCTCTCGAGCGAACGTTGAATGCTGGCAAGTGAATTGTCTGCTCCGCCGCCGCCAGTGTTAAACTCTGGCATATCAGCTGTTGCGTGCGCCATCTGTAAATAATTGATACAAAATCACAACATCTAAATAGCATAGTATCACTGAAGGGGGAGGAAAAAGAATGCTGGCTATCATACAGCGCATCGAACGTTGTTGTGCGAAACTGCCCGTCAAAGGTCCCGTTTCATCGAGTGTCGACCCAAAGCCTCTTGTGCGCCTACTGAAACACATTCGACGCGGAATACAACTGACAGAAATTTGTCTTGTGTTCTATGACAATGGGCTGGCACCAGAAGAACCATGGAAGGAATGGAAAGATGAGGCAAAAACCAGCCGCCCATGGCTCTCTTACGAAAGTGACACATGGCAAGCGAGACTCGAGCACCTACGAGTGGTTCTTATTAATCACTACGCGCAGCTCTCACATCCCTATAGCGATTACTCGCCACTTGCAGCTGATCGTTCTAAGCAGTATCGCCCAAGTGAGCTGATCTATGTTCTATGCGGTCGATTGGAGATGTGCATGTTCAAGAAACGCTCGGTAGAGTCACGCAAGAGAATGGCTTCGGCACGCGCCACTGATCTCGGATATATACGAGACAACGAACTGGCAATTGACGATTCGCGTGTACTTTCGATGCCCTGTTCGCGCGTTCTCGATTCACTGAGACATTTGTTCCTGCGTAGTGTGACCATCTGTTACTCGGATCAGCTTGAATTGTACTGGGAGCTCTTGGAGCATCGACTGTATCGTCTTGTGCTGTACGCTCACACTGAGATGGATCTCGATGTAAAGGATTTTCGGCAGGCGCCAAAGGCCGAAGCTTCGGAGAAGCTACTCTACTTTGCGCACCCGAAACTCTTATCAATTGCTACACTATTCTCTGCGGCAATTCACAAGCGATTCTACATGGCTCGTTTGTTTGAGCGTCTGGAATATCCACAAGCGTACAGAAGAGAACAAGACCTCGTGAAAGCCATCTACTCATGGTTCCTCCGCAAAGCAAAAAACATGACCTCACGACAAACCAGTAAGAGCGTGCGAGAGCGCACCCTGGAATCCAATCTCATGGCCGGCGAGATTGAAATGTATCGATTCGAGTTTCCGCGCGACGACGACGGTGTCATGGCGATTCTCTCGAGAAATCGCGGAGAGGCTTTCCAAAAGATTGTCGACAGTGCTAGTCGATCGGTGGCTGACATCATAGAGAAGGACCTGCCCAAGATCAATCCTGGCAGTCCCGAGCCGTTTCTGTTGCAATATGCACTGCTGGAAATCACGGAACAAACCATGAAGCACACTTGCGAAGGCGCGAGTGTCTTTGATCATGCCTCTCTGGAACGTGACATGGACGTGCAGTACGAAGACCTGCGTCGAACCGACCGACCGCGTATGATTCAGTTGTTTAATCACTGGCAACTTCTGTACAAGAAACAAACCATTGCGTACAACTCGTATCTGCGTGCGCTGGCGGCGTTTGTTTACTACACGTACCGTGACTTTCAGGGAAAGTTTTCTGGTCGTATTACGATGGACGAGTGGGCAGAGGATCTGTGCGGCAGAGAACTGTTTCATACGGTGTTGCTGGGAAAGGCGAGCGTGCCAGAGTCAAACGCGCGAAAAAGTCTATTTTCAATGTGAAAATTTTTTTTTACACAGGAACTAAAGGAGGATCCAAAGAAACTTTGTACACATGCAGTTCGGGGCCCAGACGGAATCCCTGTCGCATGGGGAATCGTCCAGGATAGTGAGCCAACATGGCAGGCGTCACGGATCGTGCTTCTAGTTTTGAATCCATGACACCCATCGCTTGTAGGGTGGAAACCACGAGCTGACTGCAAAAGTACTCGCGCACCGGCCCTTGAGCTTCGCCCACCACGTCTGAAAATTCAGCCCGCGCTAGGTTGATGGGCGAACTCTCAAAATTCTTGGGATGTTCTCGTGCCTGAAACGCAGACAGTCGTCTGTGTATTTCGTCTTGTAGCGCTTGCCGCTCTTCGGGAGAGATTTGCGCATCGACACAAAACTTTAACAGGCCAATGCGAAAAAATTGCTGTTTCTCGTGTCGGCCGTAGGAATCAATGCGATTCCATGCTTCCACAAGACGCACGCCTCGCTTCACGTTTGTCTGCGAGTGCACGTCGTAGATGTCGGCTTCTGCTTGGTAAACAGATTCCCATATGTATTTGTATTCAGTGACGTTTGGATTGTACTCTACAATGGCAACATGGGACCACTCTGAGCGTGTAAAAAGCCTCGTCACGTACGAGGTCCAAGAGGTGCCAGAAAAGAACACCAGATCGCCGGTTTGTAGCTCTCGACACACGTCGTTGATAGCATGTATGACAGTGCCGCCTTGTGAGTGATCTATCACAACAGACGAGCCATCGAGAGTAGAGACAGCGCCTTCTACTCCACGACTGTACTCTGTTCCCATATAGAAAAAAAAAAAGATAAATATCTCTAGTACACAACTCGCTTTCTTATAGGTTTGCAAAAAATAAAGACACTTTTATTTGTTTGTTAGAAACACAAATTTTTCGTTCATTCAGTAGTCGAGGGTCATCTGAACAGAGTTTGTATTGGGGACTGGCTGAAGAGCGCTGTTGTTTACATCGTTAGCGCAGGGAGACTGGTGCACGCCAACCAGACCGGGCAGGCCGTTCTTGAGCGACAGACCACTGAGGCTGCCGTCGCCGACAAACTCCCACAGGTCGACCCAGCGCAGCACAAACAGGCCCACGACAAACACCTTGACGATGACGTCGGTCGCCATGTACAACACAGCCATGCCAGTTCCGTCCTTCCAGGCGCCGGCAAATTCAGGCGAGATAGCAAACCACACAACGCCATACACAAGGAAAGCAAGCACCTTGAGAGCCTTGACGGTCCAGCTCAGCGCGTTGCTAACCAGGGGTCGCTCGACAACGGGCAAAACGAGCCAGAACAAAGTGAAGATGGTGTCAATGACAAACACGATGAGCGACCAGATGAACCAGTACAGCTGAGTGTCGTCCGAGGGAGAGCGGGTCGCGAAAACGAGCAGCGAGAATTGGGCGGTGCCAAGCAGCCAGCTGATGCTAGCCTTGCCCCAGTTTCCATCGAGGGAGAGTGCAACGACAGCAGCAACAAAGCCATGAGTCGCTGCGTACAGCACAGCGCGTTCCCAGTTGACAAACACACCGTCGGCACGGAACTCGGTTCCTTGTCCCAGTGCCATGCTGCCGTACACCACAGCGTGAGCGAATAGCACAACTTCAACGAGAACAAGTTTCAGTCTCATGGTTGGTAGTTTGGCTGACATTGCAGCCAGATACGACAGGATCATTCCTGCGCAAAAGAAGGCAAATCCCACCCATTCCACAATGTCGGTCTTGCCTGTGGCCATTTAAGTGATAAGTGGTAAATATGGCCCTTGGATTCTTTGATAGTTTTCAAGGAGCGATTTGCGAGTTATTATAGTAACGCCAACCTCTGAAACTACAGAAGATAGATGACCCTTTTATCCAGTGGCCCCTGGAGCATAAGAGAAAACTTGATTTTTTTTTTGTTCTTGCGCCTGCTGAGAACTTTCCAAGGTCCAGCTTGCGTCTGCACGAAAGGAATTTTTTTTTGGTTCTATCGAAAGAGAACACGTGGCAAAAGGCGGCTATATATAATTTGCTTATCTGGTGAACATTGTTCAAGTGTGACAAGACACTGTCACGAAAAAAATGGAACAAGACACATCTTTATCATTGCCAAGTATCCACGAGCTACTGGAAAAACCAAAGCTGCCATATGATGACAAAAAGATCATGAGACGAAAGCCACACAAGTTTCCTTGCATTGTATCAAAAATACTACTCGATTGGTTAGACAACAACAAGCAGTATCCATACCCTTCCGTGGAGGAGAAGCAACGACTGATCAAACTCACCAACCTCAGTGAAGTCCAAATCAACTATTGGTTCTCGAATGCAAGACGAAGACGTGCCAAAATGGATCGACAAACAACAAAAATTACACCATCAGCGCATCAATGTCTACATTACGAGAGATATACACAGCCCATTACTTTTGTAAATCATATGAATGTTACGTTGCCGTCAACAACAACAACAATCGTGCCTCATGCTCAATTTATTCCGCTATCGCCACAAATAGAGCCTGTACAGCAAATTTTACCAACTGCAGAACTATTGAGAGCAATGAAAAAAGCCTAGTTTTTTTTTGTTAGAGAATAAAAACTCTTTTTAACGATAGTAGAAAAAAATGGACCCAGTGAGGGAAGTGCATGATTTAAATAGACTTCTTTTCTTCTATTCTCAACACAGATCGCAGCTCGACATCTTCCAACAGAAGACATAACACACACACACAGAGAGAGATATGGATACAAATCACAACAATGAAGCACTTAGATTCGAAGGACCTGAAACCGAGTGGTACCTTGTTGCTCTGAACGGGTGTTCTCAGCTACCGTATATCACAGATCCCTTTACGCATGAAGGAATCACTGCATATGCAGATAAAACGTTCATTAATCGATTCTCGAGTAGAGATACATTGATTCCACTATTGAAAGAACACGAACGCATTGTACTCGCAAAGCGTCTATTTTCAAACACCAAGCGACAAGAGAAAAGATACCGTCTGGAGAAGATCAACGATGGTCCAGTTTGTGTTAACTCCTACGTTGTATTCCACGAGTGCGGCAACGAAGAAGAAGCAGTTTTCCTGCGGGATTTGTTAAACGAAGGAGAAGGCGCACTGGAGAAATTACTGAAGAGAGAGGGAGAAATAATCGAGCGTTTCCGAGCAATAGCAGAGAAATTCTTTGTCGATGAAAAGATGTGGATCGTCCATCCTGATTATCCTTTTCGTATCGAACGGCCGTGGGAGAATTTCCCTCCGGAGGGCATTGACGAATGCTATAGAAAGTTTGGCATTAGCATGAAAGGACTACAGATGAGGACAGTACACACCCGCCTGCCGTATGAGAAAAGACGAGAATACTATGATAACTATATCTTTAAAGTCCACATATTGAATGCCACATCAGAAATTGTCAGTTTTCGTGTTGGTTATTCCTCGTTGAAATCGGATAATGAATTCTGGCGCCGGGCGGATCCATTTCGGTTCGATAGTGAAGCAAATTTTGTTTGGACACGAGATGGAAACAAGATTAACTCGGATTTCTTTTTGATGAAAGAACTTTTCTTGGTGGCACCAAAAATTAACAGTTAGGAGATAAACGCAAAATAATGTTTTTCCTATGAGCAAAGTTTTTTTCTCTTTCTTTCTTTTTTTAGAAAAAGAGTTTTTTCTTTATTTTGCTTCATAGCAAGTGGCACAACATGCAGCATATTTTTCGACACCTCCTACAATGCACTGTGTATCTTCTTGAGGACTAATGCGAATGCGAGTATAGGGTGCAGTGCGCTTTTTGCAGTCCATACATATCGCACGAAACTTGGAAACTTGTGAACATAAGGGCAAAACCTCTACGATAGACGGAAACATCTTTCGGTGATAGTCACCGTCCAGAGCCGCAATAATCATAGTAGCATTAAAGTCACTTTGTTTTGTAGCCCACTCGGCGGCCGCTCGCAGATTCCGAACGAATTGGCCTTCATCCACTAGAATCAACAGATGATCATAGTCTGAATTAGCCTCTCGCCATTTCATAGCACGTTGAATAATATCCTCTCCGCACGATATCAATTCTTGCTTATGCGCAAAATCGATATTCATTCCACTGTGCGTTCGCACAATGGGCGATCCCTCTCCGTGTCTAGTATCAAAGTGAGGCTTGAACAGCAGAATGCCAGCTTTCTGAATGAATCGATACGGCTGTGCTCGACGAACCAACTCGCTGGTTTTGCCGCTAAACATTGGCCCCAGACATAATTGAACATTCGAGTCCAAATCCATGGTGTTCAAAAAAAAACCGGCCTATTGCGTGCTCTATTTTTTTCATATATTGCAGACCATATCCAACGCTGGCGCGGAAAAAAGAGCATACACGTGGCAAATGTCTTTTAGCACCATGAAAAAACAAGTCTTGCATACAAAAAAAGAACTGATAGCATCATGTCTCTCTTGAGTTTGCTCATTTTGTTTCGTGCGCATCCTCGAGCGTCATTGGAGGTGATTCTCGCACTGATTGCCGCTGCTTGTGCGATTTTTTTGGGTGGTGTAGTAACTTTCTTGCCTACTATATTACTCGATGCCTTCCTGGATGAGCAAACTGCTTGGTTATGCAAGCGTCACTCTTTCCTTCCTTACGTGATCTATGCCGAACTACTATCTGTTATTGTGACTCTTGTTGGATGCAAGTTATTGACTCGTTATTCCTACCACAAATACACTCGCTTGCTGACTTTGGTCTTTTGCTTCTTAATGATACTGCTTTCTAGTAATGCGATTTTACAATCACCAAATGTATGCCGAATTCTCGATTTTCCTGTCGCACAAATGGCGATGGTGATTCTGTATTCTTGTGTATTTTTGTTAACCTCTATTGTGTCTATAATGCAAAACTAGTAAAAACTTGTTACAATCACAGAAGTGGGGAATGTTTGCGTTTTGCCAATCTCTTGATCAATGTATCGTGGCGGCGAGTGCTTTCTTCCTCTTGTTTTTCTGTGTCGTTTTCGCCATTCCCATGGAGGTTCCGCTTGTGCATTTGCCCACAGATTGCCCATTCTCCCCATTGCCGGCTTGTTAGACTTGGCGTACTGTTCTGCTTGATCGTAATGAGCAGGAAATTTGTACTTGCGGTACACCCACGCATGTCCGCCATGCACCATAAGATAATTCACGTCTTTTCGATCCTTTGGAAGATCCGACAAGTCGTGATCCATGGTCCATAGACGACCTAGTGTTCTGCCGTACTTGTCTGGTTCCTCCTCTGACTCGAGATAGATTAGCTTGCTGGGAAACAGGAGATCATTCAGCGCCGCAGTGGATTCAACTCCGTACTCTTGCTTGGACTCGGGCGCGTCGATATACTTGAGCCTTACTTTGATTACATCGTCAAAATCATCATCTTTGAGATTTCCTTCGCGGTACGGAATCACATGAACCGTATCGCCATCTACAACCTTGACAACTCGTACTCGTTGCATATGGGGGGAAAACAGAGGGGGGTTTAATTAAAAGAAACAACAAACATGCCCATTTACATAGTGGCAGTTTTGATGGGAGCAGCGGCCGCTGCTGCCACAGGGAGCTGCTGCTGCTGCGGACGGTTCTGCTTGCTGGTCACGTTGGGGAGCATCCAGTGAATGCGTACCAGCATGCGCACTGTGTTCTGCTTGGTGAGGAAGTGATTCGACACACTTGCGGTGCGTGAGTTGGCCGTGTCGAATCCTGCGACATCGCCAATCTTCTGGCCGTCGGTTCGCTCCCACGTGAAGCTCAGACTGTTCAGATCGAGGAAGGGCATGCGGTCGAAAAAGTCTCGCTTGAGCAGCTTCTTGGCAGCCTCGACAATGTTCAGGCCGATCATGTAATCATTGTCAGCAGAGGGCTGTGCGTCGAGATTGATACGCAGAATGTCCTGGTTGATGCGAATCACGTGCACAATAGGCGAGGTCTTGAGAACCAGCGCATAATCTCTGTTTTGGATGTACGTGATGGTGCTCTCAACGCCCTCCGGGGTCAAGTGACCAAAGCGCTCCAGGCGACGCGTGTTGATCAGCTCAGAGATCTGATGGATGGTACGGCCGTCGTTCTTGAACTCGAGATTCTGTTTGTAGCTCAACGTGAACGGATAGCGACGCCCGTTGGCAGTGTAGGTGCGACCCGCCACGCCTGGAATCACCAGACCCAGCGTGGGCTTGGCGTCAGAGAACGCCGAAATCACGCTCATCTTGAGGATGATGCCAGTCTTGAGATCTCCAATGCGGCTCTTCACGCCAGTTACGGGATCCTTGACCGAGAAGCGCAGTACATTTGGATTGGAAATCGTCTTGGTCAGCACACCAGGAGACGCACTGGCCTCCTCGAGTGAGAACTTCCACTCGAGCAGCAGATCGCGCTCGTGCGTTCGATCATGCATGCCCATAAAGGCATTGATGTCGTCAATGTTTGCGACAATCTTGGCCTGCTCGCGACGTTTGTTCAAGTCCTCGAGGGCGACTTCCATGCTTATTCCTCTGGGCTGACCCTGAATCTGCTGCTGCTGAGGCATTTCAGGTTGGAGTTGGTTGGCAATCTTCTGCGTGGGTGCGCCATAGACAGGAGCGCGGGCAGCGCCAAAGATCTGCTTCGAAGCGTCGATTCCGCTAGCCACCGGTGCCGCAGGAGGAGGCGCGGCAGGCTGTTGTTGCTGTTGCGGCTGAGCGCCGGCAGGAGGAGTCAGCACTCCAACGCCATAAGGGTAAGCTCCAGGATTTGGCACAACGGTCGAACGTTGCGAATCGGGCGCACATCGACCGGTGCTATAATCGACATAGCTTGGCGTCGGTCCATTGACGCCATTGAAGGGCATAACGGGTCCAGTTTGATTGGCAGACATTAGGGAAAAAAGAGCGACAGTATGGTCGTCGCAAGACACTAAGAATTTTTTTTGTTGGCTTCCTTTCGGCTAGCCCGCTGGAATAATTCTCTACGGAAACAATGACCTTTAAGTAAATTACAGATAGGGGACACAAGAGGATTTTTATTTTTTGCCCTTGACAAGCATGTTTACACGCGCTAGTTCACGAGCCTCGATGCGCGGATCAATTTCTACACGGGCCTTTTTAAACGGCTTGGCGCTGGTGGGTGTGGAAATATTGCTCATGGAACCAGGAGAATAGTACTGCCCTCCAGTGCGCTGAAACTCTCGTTGTCGAGTTGCTTCTAGCGCACGTCGCAAGTCAACTTGCAGTGGATCAGTTATGCCAGCAAATGCAAGTTCGCGTCCATGATATTCCAGAGTGGAGAACATGCGTAACAGCGCCTGCTTTGAGTCGGTAAGAGAAAACTGCCGACCCGACACGATGACTCGAGTCGGAGCAAACATGGCTCGAGCTTCTGCAATGTTGAACGCGACTAGATAGGCAAAATAGACCCGCACCTCTGGATGTGTCATCAGGTCGGTATCAACCACGTTTTGGCGTTTAGAGACGTTTCTCACATCGCCCAGAGATTTCTCCAGCGCAACTTTAAAGCTTGGCTTTAGAAACACTTTGCCCAGATTCTCGGGAGCACGCCTCCATGCGATCGAGGCCTTGTTCGCGTTGAACATGCGCAAAATTTCTCTTCTCGCACGAAGAGACTTTTCCAGATACACGGGGTCATTGGGGTCCCCGCCAGTACCTCGTCCGCCTTTACGCAATTCCGAGTCTGTGTATCGACCGCCATTGTATAGAACATCCCACGCGCGCCATTGCATGGCAGAAAAGTTTTTCGATAGCATCAGCCGAGCCAGCACCAACTTGCCATTCTCCATGTGATCATAGTACTGCCCGTCGACTTTTAGCGAGAAGCTCGCCGTACCTGGCGTTGCATTGGTGCTGGGAGTTGTCGTTGCACTAGTGGCCGCGGTGGTAGTTGACGCAGCAGAAGAAGAAGCAGCAGCATCAGCTGCAACAAGCGCACTATAAGTTGCTCTCCACCGATTTGGATCTTGATTAAAGACAATTCTTGCTACGTCTGGATCTTGTCTCGAATTATCAAATGTTCTAACAGCATTTTGAAATCCAATGTCTCTTTGAGCGAGATACTGACGGATGGGTCGATCTGGATCGTCAAGTGTTGCGCCCAGTGCACCGGCGGCAGCGGCTGCCTTGTACGCGGGAGTAGGCAAAACGCTGCTAGAAGTGATACCAAGTGCCTCTTTGAGTTGTTTGATTTCCTTTGCGTACTCTATTAGTTCCGCAAGTTGTCTCCCGTCATTTGGAAGTCCTGGTATGCCACGTAGAGCCTGGAGGCGCTCTATGTCAAGTGCTCGGTCGTCCTTCCCGTCACGAAACAGATTCTGAATCATGTTTTGCGCAATCTTTTCTTGGGTTTTGGCATCAATCGATAAGCCTTGGTCGCGTTGTTCCTTGAAAAGATTCGAAAAAGCAGCTTCGACCGCTTCACGGCCCTGTGCGACGCCGTCCCAGTAGGAACTGGCGTCGGTTTTCTCGCCAGTAAGACCAGCCACCAGTTCCACAAATTGAAACAGATGGTCGGCTTGTATGAGAGCCTCTCGACGCGCCAGTTCATCGTACGTTTCTTCTCGTTGTTGTGCATCTTTGATTTCATCAATGTTTACAGGCAGAATATCGTCTGGTCCCTTGTTCCAGCCTGCAATTTCAATGGCGGCGTCCTGTCCTGCTCGAAAGAGACGAGATTCAATAGGTTCCTGTGCTGGTGGTGGTGGTGGTACTACTGCAGGAGCAACTTGTATCTCGGGTGCTGGTGGCGGATGTGGTTTTGCGGGTGGAACAGGCGCAAGATTTTTTGGGACATAGTACACCGCAACAGATGGACGTTTTGGGGCTTCCATAGTGATAATTTTAGTTAATATAATCAAGACATTTATTTACTGAGAAGGAACATCTTTGGCCAGGCCGTCAAAAATAACCGCCATTGCCTTGGAGTAGCCAGGCGCAAGAGGAATGATGGCCTGGACGTTGAGCTTTTCGGCTCCGTCCTTCCAGATCCAGGTGTTGTTCTGGTTAAAGTTGTAGCGCTTCTTGGACAACGAGATGATGCTAGTATTTCCGCCCTGGGGAGGCTTGAAGATCGCAGCGAGGTTTGTCTTGGTGGGTGCCTGATAGTCGTCGAAATTGATCAGGCCCTTATAGCCTTCTAGAACCGCATCTGAGGGCACAAGTAACACGCCTTCAAAATCTTCTTTGATCAGCTTCTTCACTTGTGGGCTATCGAGAATTGTGCTAGCGAGCGCACGCTTCTCAGACTCGTAGCGATTGTCCACTGTCCACGTCGGCTTGCCAGTCGATGCATCAAACGCAAGTGTGTAGGCGTTGCGTTGTGCCATGGTGTTTACGACCGACTCTGCCAGTTGATTGCCGCTCGAGGGATCAATCACCACAACTCGATAGCTATTCACTGGCAGAGTAATGTGCTCGGTTTTGCCGCTTGCAGCATCCGTTGAGACACGTGTCGCGACAACCTCGGTACCGATCCCGAGTTGCATGCGAAACTCGACGTCTAATGACTTCTTTGATGACAGCTCGTAATGAACGCGGATTTTCGCTTGGCCAAGCTCAGGCATGCTGCCCGCGGATGACAAAGCAGCAGCGCCACCATTATCTACTTTTGCAGTGACAGGAGCAGGCGCAGGGGGCATTTGTTCCTTCTTCTTCTTGCTGCCACCGCAACGAGCACATTCGACGCTCTGAACACCCGGAGCCAATTGCTCTTTGCATGTGGCACAAGTGGAGGGAAGCGGCACGGGCTTCTTCGTCTTCTTTCCTCCGCAGACTGCGCACTCAATGCTCTGTGCGTTGCATGAGGTGCAAATCTGTTCTGACACTGGAGCGCTGCCCATGAGGTTCACGCCGCGCACCGACTGATCGCTGCTTTTCACGGTGACGGTCTTCTTTCCTTGCTTCTTGTTCTTCTTTCCCATAGCAGTTTCGCTCTGGAGAACCGCAGGCGCGGGTGTCAGCTCTGACTGAGTGTGATAGCCCAAAAAGTGGCTCGTGTTGTCGCGACACGTTCTACACATAACGCCCGAAGAGAGAGTGCAGTTGGGGTAGCTTGCACACTTGCAATCTGGACACTCCTTCGAGGGGAAACGAGGATCTCCGCCGCGACGAACCAGATCCTCGCGATGTGCTCCTGTGGTCTTATTGCGACATTTTCGACATGGCAAGTTGTCGAACAGACCGATGCAGTTGGGGTAGTTTTCGCACCAGCACTTGCTACAGACAGTATCCGGCACAGAGTTGCGCACATTGCGTGGGATCTGTGGTTCGGGCATGTTGGGGTCGTCTCGGTAGACAGTACCCTCTGGTGCGTACGCATAGTAGTGCTCTCCGTATCGGTTCTGACACGTTTCGCACTCTTCACCGTCGGGCACGACGCATTTGGGATACAGTTCCTTGTCGCATCCACAATCGGGACATGGTTTAGGAACAAAGTGCGGGTCGCCGCGTTCACGCCATAGCTCCTTGGTATGAGAGCCGCTTGCACCGTCAACGCAACCGTCGCAAGAATCTCCTGTGTAGGGATTCGAACAGCTGGGATACTCTTCACACCAGCACTCGTCACACAGTCCATCAGGAGCAGGAAGAGTTTCTCTAGAGTATGATCCCCCTCCTGAAGATGAGGACGAATCGCCACGGCTCTTCTTGCTCAGAGAAGAGTTATCGTTCGAGCTTTCGTCATCGCTCTCTTCTTCCACTTGACCGCCTGTTTTCTTTCGGCGTGCTTCAATTGACTGCACTCCATTGTCCACTTGCTCTCCGATATTAATGCTAAACAGCGATGGTCGACGTGCCACCACAGGAGGCGGCGGTGGCGGTGCGGCGTAGTAGCCTGGCCAGTAGCGATGATGACGGCGACGCCACCCACGATGCCAGCCGCGATAGTATCCTGGAGGCGGAGGGCGGTACATGGGATGACCGACTTGGTACGCTCCGTAACGAGACTCCCACGCGCGCCATTCGCGCTCCTGTTCAATCGAAGGACCGATTGCTTCGATGTTAGGCGGAGTACCAAGTTCAGGAGCAGCAGCACCAGTCTCTAGGTGAGCGCCAGTAAGCACGCTGCTTGGAATACCGCTGGCAATCTCGTGAATCTCAGCCACCACCAATTGATCAGTTTGGTTATGGTGATTGTGCTTTGATAGCTTTTTTTTCTTGTCCTTGCTCTTGAGCGTGACACAGTGCTGATACGAAGGCAGCATGTACACTGTTGAATTGGGGTCCAGCTGATAGCGTGCGCGACGACGGTAGCACGAGTGACGCTTGGCGCAAGCAATGCTCTCGTGATTTGGATGATCATCGTCGTCACAGTGGTTCTTTTTCTTGTGCTTCTTTCCGTGCTTATGCGCAATGCTTTGAACATCGGTAGTAGCAGCAGCCGTCGCCACAGGTGCAACATATGGATCCTCCAGCGACATGGAAATCAGCTGAGCAATAGGGCTTGTTGTTGCTTCATTGCTAGGCATTTGCGAGCTGATTGAGATGGTGCCGAGATCGTCGTCGTCTTCATCTGCACAAGTAGTGGCTGTAGCAGAAGCGACCGCCACGGACGGGCAACGAACGTACGTTCGTTGCTTCCGGCGCATGAGTCTCTTGAGTCTTGCGCGCCAATCGTCCCACAGATTACAACCAATCAGCGCTTTTCCGTGCAGCTCGGGATCTGCATCTGGACCGAGATCTGACTCGACAAGCTGACACGCAATGTCGTGCGAAAGCTCATTGATTGCAGAGCCCATGTCCGAGCAGCGAGACGCCTTCCAAAAGGCACGTTGTTCTTGTTCGCCTCCGTAAAACGTAGGAGACAAGAGTAGCGCCAATAGCGCCTCTTGAATCTTTTCGAGATCACGATCCTCGCTCGAAATTGAAGCAATCACCACTGGTATTTGCTTGATCAAACGTTCTCGCAGTGTCTGAATCAGTTGCTTGGCGGCTTTGGATGCTTCGGTAGCTCTTTCGTCATCCTCACTGCTGCCAGCAGCATTGACGCTAGCATCATCATTCCTAAACTCTGCGGCGGCCAGCGCAGCTGCGGCGCGTTCTTGCTCTACTTGCTTCCAAGACTTGAGCGGCAGAGCATACGTCGGTCGTGGAGGTACGTTTACGGGCTCTCCGTCTGGCACCAACTTGATCTCCAGAGAGAACGGGGCCGAGTTGTTCAGGCGATCGAGATCCAAAGAGCTACCCTTGAGTCGTGTGCCGTCGGCAAAGAACAAACCGATCGAAGAGGCACGTTCAGGTTTTCCGATTGCCTGAGCAATATCTTGCCGCAGGCGAGCAAACCAATGCTTTTGCTCTTGAGGATCAATGGTAAACTCGTAATTCTTTTTGTTGACATTCACGAGTAACTGAATGTCTGCGAGGAACTTGCCTCCAGAGCGATCCGCAAATCCGCGTTCCTTTGCAAATTCAAACAGAGTGTAGCCCTCGTCCTTTCCGTGTTCTTTCCACTGAAGAATGATCGCAGGATCGAAAGCACGCTTATCACGAGTCTTGGAGGTGGTTGGATAGCATCTTGTGGTGAATAAATTGCTACCTCCTGCACTCAAGACTTCTGAGGTCATACGAAGAAAAAAAAGGTAGAATAACTCTTTGTGTTTTTTTTTCCTAACCCCTTTGTCAATATCACACTCAGGAGCGTGCCCCTTTAATAGAATGAATCAAAATGCTGATTTTCTGCACTAGTAGAACACACCAAAAAAATTTTGCCAGTCTAATGTTAGTAGAAATAAAAACAGCACTATACCAATGGTTTTTTTTCTTATTAAACAACAGAGCCATCACCACACGGGCTTCAAAAAAAAAAAGTATCCAAATGAGTACTCAATAGATAAGATGGAATCTCAAAATAGAAAGAACAAGAAGCGCAATGCACATGGCAAACTTGTTCAAGAGAAAGAAGAAGAATCGAAACCTATTGTCATCAAATGGCCATTGCGATTCGATTACGAAACGGGAAATACCTATATTTCCCACATGAATGATCACTTGGCACGTAAGGTTCGCTATGACCAAGGGGATCGGAGTGGACCGCCAGCGGATCCTCGTTATCTACGTCCATTGGATCAAGTAGCGATGGTGATGCACCCAGCGTACAGCAGTCATGTGGATCGGTATATGGGTGCCAAGGGACGCGGACATTCGTACGAATTTTTCCTCTTTCCCAATTTCGAATCCTTTCTACAGCACGTCTACCAAGATACAGTCTGCAAGCAGCAAAACAATTGGTACGCAGTCGTAGAGGATAACGCGCCAGTCAAGTTTTACATTGATTTCGAAGAGAACTGTCCGCCTGAAGGCAACCGACTGGATTTGTTCTTTCGCAATCGTGTGCTTGTTGGATTGGCATTCATTCGCGCTTGCTTAGAATCAATCTACGGAGTGAATCTCGAGCGAAGAAAGCCACAAGAAAGATGGTTATGTGCGTCCAACAATGAGAAGAGCTCCTTTCATCTGCACATCAGCCAGTGGGCTTTTGTGAATATTGATGCGCTGTCTGATGCGATGGACCTAGCACTAAAGGCACTCGAGGCGCTGGAGAAAGTATCACCAAATCACTTGATCGTACAGGCACTGTTATCCAGAACGCCAAGCAAAGATAACAAGTGGATCATTGATTGGGGTGTGTACACACCTCGACGCAAGTTCCGCATGGCGTTTCAGAGCAAGGTACTGCAATCTGTAGACAGCAAAAAGTACCGCCCACTTTTGCCATGGAATCCAAGCACATGCCAAATCATAGAAACCGCCGACGTACAGGAATGGTTATGCGCAACTGGCATCAACGTGCGCAGTGGCAATCGTCGCAGGCCATTACTTCCCGCTCCTTCGACAGCGCAAGATTTGCACAGAGAGATTCGATCCATTTGCCTTCGAGACGGATCCACGCTCGTGGATCTCTGGCGTGCTATGCAATTTGTAAAGGTTGCCTACTATGATTCAGAGGCCTGCATCAATGATTTCAATCAGCTAAAGCAACAAATACGCAAGCGAATGGCTGCTCGATGCACCTGCCCGCGGCAGATCTGGAACGCGGCAGTGTGTTTGCTGTGGGACTCTGGCATCGACAAGTTTGATGATCCACAAAACGAGGATTACGTCGTGCGGTTGGATATTCTCCAACCGTCACATAAGACAGGTTCCGTGTTATTGTTGCCCGCATCACACAATCACGAGCCGTTTGTCTGGATGCAGCAGCTCTATGGCCTGATTCCCTGGACTGAAAGAGCGGAAGAAGAGAGATACTTTTCAGAGATGGACCCACTGGCAGGCTACGATGTCAATCACGTTTTGGCTTACCGTGGCATCTGTATGCGACTGGCGTATCGGTTCGCCATGCACCAAGGAACCAATGACGCACTCTGCTCTGAAAAGCTACTGTGTTTCTATCCGTCTGTCAAGTTCTTTACCGCACAACGGAGCGATTGGCAACAGGATGAAGATTGCGATTCCGATTACGAATCACGCGTCTATCGTCCGCGTTTATTGCAGCAAATTCAACGCGAGTACAAGCACGACAACATCCAGTGGGGCGAGGCAAAGTTACTGTACGAGTCTTTGGGCTGGCGTAAGCTGGCTGCCGACTGGTTCAATGCGATGCCTGGCACCGCTCTCAAAAACAAACGCGAGCCAGCACTGTTACCTCCTCCTCCATCGTCCTCAACAATAACAAAGCTACCATCCACAATCAAACATTCCACCCCAGCATCATCGGTCAAGCGGGCGAAATGGGTTCGTCTCTCGGTTATACTGCCTATCGATAGTGACAATGATCCGTTCTACGAGCGCCATATGAACGACGGGGGACCTCATTGTTTTCCTCCACTTGTCCACACGTTTGAGACATTATACGCGGGTACCGAGAGAGATCCTTTTTGGGCAAAAATCTTGCGTGGCCTCAGTAACAGCTGTACCGATTCATCTTCACTGCGCATTTCTTCTCCCTCTGGCAGCGAAATTGCAAGCAACGGGAAAGACACTGAACCAATAACATGAACCGACCCCTGAATGGTTCAATTGGAATACCACAGAAATCAAACAGCGCTTCGAACCTCTCGGGCGGCGGTGGCAGTAGACGACACGGCAACGGACTGAAAGGCAGCGGGGTGTTTCTTGCGCAAGCAAGTCGCAACACAGACGTCAAAGAGTGGATCGATGACCAGTCACGCCAGCCCCCGCCTCATATGCCACTATTCGATTCCCAAAACACCACGACCATAGATCTGACTTCCAACATGTCTACAGAGGTTACGCCTGCTCCCGTGGTTCAGTCCTCTGCATCGGGACCATTACCTTCCATGTCTTCCTCTTCGTTGCCTGTGTCACCGCCAACGTTTCACAGACGGGACATGTTGCTTAGTTCAACAAACAGCTTGAATAATAATAACAACGGAGGAGTGATTCATTCACCAAGTATTGGCCGGTTATTGTCTGCTCGTCCCATGACTCCACCGCGTTCTCCTACGCTAGTCAACGCACTCTCTGTCTATCGAGCCGCAAGCGAAATCTCTAGTAACACAGACGAAATGCTTCGCATGATGTGTCAGAGTCACTTTGCCGAGCCGACATGCGAAGAGTTTCTCCTGGCGCGGTATCGTTTGAATGTGTACAAATCGGATGGATCGGGAGGATTGGATAATGATACACGCAGATACCCACGTACCGAAGAGATACCACGTTTGTCAACGTATAACGAGATATTTGGCATGAGTGCAATAGCTGCTATGTTTCGGGACAATATCGTTCTACCACGACAGTCGCCTAGTTTTTTCACGTATCAATCCATGAGACCCTCGCATTTCATGTGCGCCACGGGCGTGCACGGAATTGGAATTCGTACATTTGTTTGTAATTTTGCGCGCGAACAAAACATCAACTGCATCGTTCTTGCTCCGCTGTGCAGCACAGCAGACTTTGTCGAGGGCACATATCGAGCATTGGTACAGCTGGCTTGGAACCTTCGGCCGTGCATTGTGCTCTTGGACCGTCTGGAGGAGCACTGGACCACAGCAGGATTCCCGAGCTCTGGTCTTGAGCTGTTTGGAGCGTGGCAGATGCTATGCGCCAAAGAGAACATTCCAGACATATGGTTTGTGATTAGTACGCTGCCAGAGTATTCGATTGCAAAGAAACATCCTGACCTGTTGGTGCACTACATTCGGCACTGCACCGCGAGCACCGTGGGTTTAGCGCCAGAGGAGATGGTCATTGTCATGCGCGCTGCGTTTGCCACCTGGATACGAGTCATTGGCGTGATTGATGATCGGCCGGCGTTGCCCGCTCCTCATTTGCCCGCTCCTTCAACACAAGATTCAAGACGATTAAGCGAAGAACTTGCCAATTCACATTTTCACCGAATTCTCGAGCGCTACAATGAGCTCATAAGCCAATTCGTGCAACGTGTAGTCAAAAGCCAAAACGCCCTAAGTGGACATCAGATTCACAACTTTGTTTCGTATATGTTTCAGGCGGCGTACAGACGCTTCCAAACACAGCCGGCATTGATGGAACGGTATTTGCTTTCGATGCAACTCGAAGAAGCAGCGCGCAACAACGAATACCTCCTAACAAGATTACCAAACCACGAGGATTTTGAAGACGCAATGAAAAATAACCTTCCCTTCAAGTGCTGAAGAGGTGCCTTCCACACGCCAACCACCACCACCGCCGTTTTTTTTTGATAGATAGAAAAAGAATAATTAAAAAAACTTACATTTCCGTCACCGCATTTGGCTATATGAAAGAAGAAACTTCATTAGTAAGAGAACGAGCATGGAAAAAGCTGAAACAAAAGAGGAGAGATCAAAAAGATTAAATCGTGAACGAATGAGAAGATAGCGAGAAGAGAGAGCCAAGAAGTTGGGGTCTACAGTATGATGACTTCCTTTGTTATATTCGTCGCGTATCTTTGTTCGTGATATCCAGCAAAGAAACAGAGAGACAGAAAGAATAAAAAAATGATCAATGTAAACTTTTTACCTTCAATGGTTCGTTCACTGCCGTCGGGTCCTTCGATGGCCATAAACGTTGCCTTCACAGACGCTACACGATATCCCCAAAGCTTGAACAGCGGATGTCTGCGTATCAGCAGGCGTACAGTATTCACGATAATCTGCGCCTGCTTGAGTGTGCGACTGGTCACGACCACCACCGAACCCGCTATGCACATGAGCACATCGATTGCGAGCATGGCACAGACTGTGGATTTTCCTGTCTTTCTGCCCGTAAGAAGCGCCAACACGCCGTTGGTTTCCGTCCAGCGATTGTGCTCGAGAACGTACTCTGGGTCGTTTGTGTACTCGTCGCCGTACAGTAGCGCGACCATAGAAGCCATGGAAGCTTCGAGGAAGCGCTTCTGCATACTGGTCGGAGGCTCGGGAAAACTCTCGTAGATTTGACGAAACTTGTCGCGCACTTCATCGCCCTGGGAGTTCTTTTGGTCGTAAATCGGATCGGCGTATGATTTGTGTATCGGTGGTATGTACAGCGTGCGAGAGTAGCGCACGTCAAGACGCCGCACGGCATCGTCAAACTGATTCAGATACGTATCGTACGAAACCAGCAGGTCAGTGACGGGCAGGTCGCCCGTGGGCTGAGTCAGCGCTTGTGTCTCTGTGAGCTTTTTGATGTTGCTATCAAACGTCTCGTCAAGATCCGCGAGCGCTTGTGCAAAGATCTGTTGCATTTGTTGTTTGGCATTGCGGCCTTGTTGTGTACGCTGCTCGAGTGCTTCTAGCACTTTGGGTGGAGGTGGCACGCTTCGATTGCTGCTGCTGCTCTTCTCTAGTGATTGCTGTTGTTTAAGCCCAGCAGTGACTTGTATACCCAAGAGTATATCCATGAAGAGAGACACACACACTGTCGCTCTTGTTAGATCAGTATACGCTCAGAGATTCTTATGTATTTGAAAAGCATTATTTCTCTAATGTTTTAATGGATCGCGCGTGGATCAGTGCGTGCAGACGCATCGAGGTGTTCTTTGTGTTACATGCACTATTTTGCTCATTGATATTGGTGTCTGGCGGAGCGAATCGCACCCCAGAACTGAATCTTGGTTATTGGTTTGGATGGAGCCCATTGGTTCTGGTTGTGTTTCTGGTTCCTTACGTTACCACTTATGATGACGATGAATCCATGGCGCAAGACAACAACGTCCCATTGCCCAATGACTATATCGTGAAAATCTCTGTCGCTAGTATCTGGATTCGTTATCATGTACAATTACTACTATCGGCACTGATTACCGTATGCTATGCAACCTTCTTTGCCTTTCGGCTGGCAGAACTGCTCGCTGACTGTGGCACTGGAACTCAGTGTGATCTAGAGACAACATCCTATGTTCTTTATTGTGCATGTGCATTTATCATGTTTGTGTGCGGACTGGGAGTGTTCCTTGTGCTGTTTACATGTCCAGTGGTATCGCCTCATGTCTCGATTCCTCGAGCATCTACTACTAGTAGCAGTGCTACACAACAACAAACATCGAATCTCCACCAAACACAAGTTCCGTGGAATCAGAGAAATGCTGTGGCCAGGGCATATCTTTCTTGATTAGTTCTAGCCGTTTGTTCCATTCCTCTTGAGACTCTTCGTCGCATACACGTTCTTCCTCTTTGATGATTTCATCTTCATCACCGAGTAATCCACGAAACGACAATGGAGGAGAAGTAATTGCTTCGCACTGGTCATCCGAGGCCATTAAGGAATGAGGCGGTGATGCTTTTGCAGACAGCGGCACGTATTTTGGCGCGCGTCGATAACGATAAAACACGCACTGACTTATGATTGTGTGTAATTCACATCCACTGCTATAATAAACTTTGCAGTGCGTGTAGAGACAATCGGGTGTGTCGAATATGTGTTTGTTGTGCTCCAGTATGTTTCGGATACCAGGCAACCAGTCCTCCCATGGCACAAGCTGACTTTCATCACATGCAGAACCACACCACGAACAGGTATAATGCTCAGACGTTTCTTCGTAAATGCGCTTTTGCATCTTTAGAGCAAAGTATATCTTACAGACAGAAATTTTTCTAGTTTTATATTCAATTTACAGGATTTGACAATCGGCGAACTTTTGCCGTCGGTAGCAGCGATGGATCCTCCTCATTATTGTTGTGATCTTTTTCTTCGCTATCTTCATCATGTTCACCGATATTGCTGTGAAAGCAGTAACTGTTTGTATCACCCGAAGAAAAGTTTGGTTTTTCTCTTATGCGCGTGATTGTGTTTTGATAAAATTGATCCAGCCGGTCGCGAAACTCCTCTACCGACAACAACTCTTCTAGCACGATGGCTTTACCACTGCTACACTCTTGCTCAGTCAGATTGAGTATGTCAGAGAGAAACCATAGCCAGAGGGGATGCTTTTTCGTGAGACAAGGCAGGCCCAGTTGTTGTAGAAACTCATTCACTCGATTCAACAGTATACTCCTGAGAATTCGCACTGTTCTCGCTTGGCTGTTGATCTTGCTTGGACATCGATAGTGCGCTTCAAACCAAGTACGCAAAACCACACGCATAAGATGTACATGATTTCGCTTGGCAACAGTAAACAGATCCTTGTATTCTCTCTTGTGTCGCTTCTCTAGTTCTCGAACCGCAACTTCTGTTTTCTGAATGATACCCGACAGTGCAAGTACTTCGGTCCACATTTGTGTTGCAGCAGTTGTAGTATGAGTCATTTTTTTTAACCGGTAAGGACTTGTATTTCACTTTTTGCAAAGGGTTTTTTTCATTATGCAAGCGAGGGTTTTTTGTTTCGAAAAAGATGTACTGCTTGCAGCAGCAAGAACAAAAGCCCCCCTCCCTCAACAACACGCTAGTAAAAAAAAACTAACGTTGGCTCTAGTAGAATTTTCCGGCAATAAAAGGACCTCTCACATCAGTTTCTTGACTTTAGCATCGGCCACGCTATACAAGAGGAGAAGTTTTTTTTTTCTGTTTCGTTGACCGTGAGGAGGAGCGTTGGTTTTTTTTTGTGATTGGAGCACCTCGATGCTGGATAATCGAAGAGTTTCTGCATCTTCGTCTCTTTCTATTAGCCAGAGTGGATCTGCTACCGCGGTAAATAGCGGATCTCAACGTCGCAGGCGAGAAGAAGATCAACAGCAGCACCATTATCAAGATGAACAGAGAAATAGTACCACTCGTCTAGATAGACCAAAAAAACTACTGGCTCTGTCTTCTGAAGAATGGCGCTCCAAGTGGGATCTACGAGCGCTTATCAGTAATCCTCCATTTTCCTCCTCTTCTTCTAGCTCGTCAGAGACGGAGGAAATGCGACTGTTTGGAAAGTTTACCGAGTGGAGGTTTATTCGCACAGGACTTCATGGCGTGGTGCTGAGTGCCGTCGTGAAGAGCGATCGAACCAAACAAGTTGCTGTCAAGTTCCAGATTGTGGATCCGAAAGAATACTATCGAGGTCCACGTGTACTGGAATCGATTGAGGACGTGAAAAAGACAACCGATAATGTGGCGGAATCGGAACAGGCAGTGCGCAAGGGACTTGCACATTTGCCGATTGTATTATTACCCGCTTACATGCTGGAGATCCGCTCGTGGTCACTGGTTCAGTACGCGCTGAACCCAGCGCGAAGCGCGAATCGATTCACCAATGTGGTGCAACTAAAAGACTGGGCACGTTTCAAACTTTCACGCAACCAAGTGCGTGCCAGGTTTATTGATGCCGCAAGTCCTGAAATCCGTGACGATATCAGCAAGCAATTCAACATAATTTTTGAAAACTACGAAAAAAGCGAAAAAGAAGGCCATCGTTCGTTTGGACCCGCGGATTCTGTTGATATCATCGCAATTGTTATGGAACTCCTGCCCGGTAAAACGGTGGACGCACTCGCACGGCCACTAAGCATCGTACCATCGCTATCTTCAACCACTGAAAACAACATGCCGTTTATCAGTGAGTTGTTTAGCAACTCTGAGTATTTCCTGTCGATCTGGACACAGCTAGCTTGCACGCTGGCGTTCCTCAACAAGCGTATCAGCTTCCGTCACGGCGACATGCATATGGGCAATATTATCCTGTTGGATCTGCGCGATCAACCACAGCATCCGTTGTACAACAAGTGTCTTCGTTATGATCTGCCCATTCGGGATCAGCACGGCAAAGTTACCGCATGGCACTTTATAACGCCTCCCACGCGTTTTCTCGTCAAGATTATCGATTTTGGGCTCTCTCAGACACAAGTCACCGATTCAGAGGACATGAAAAATACACAAACATCAAGCGAGACGTACAGCTACGACGCTCCGCATTTTTACCTCTATCGCGGGGATTTGAGCACCGCAGCACTTGTTCTCATGCTGTACTGGGGAAGACAGCTGCGCCATTACGAGTTTCAGGCCTCAAATGGATTTCGCGAATCACTGAAACCAGAAACGCAGGCTGCCAAGTCGATGCGAAAGCTGATTTCCTCCAGCATGGATATGCTAGCCATTTTGCTTCACGCTATGGGCAGGCAGTCGCTGGCGCCGTTTGCGCACACGCTACCACGACGTGAGCTTTCCAGAGCGCTCACGGTTGCATACGGTCGATTTGATCCGCCACATCTCGAGGCAAGCACCTGGGGCACATACGTTACACAGCAAGCGGAACGACTCTACAAGGAGCAGCTCGAGTGCATCAAAACGCGCGATCGTGATCGCGGCACTTGTTCGCCTGGTCACCGAGAAATGGCAGAGTTGCTGCCCGGAGAGACCTCTGCGGGTCCGTGGACAGTGGATGAACACCTGGTGATTTTTGCGCGCGAACTCGGTGGTTTCATGGCAGGAAGCAACTATCAACTGACAACACTTCCGCGCCAGCCGTGGATAACAACGAATCGCCTCGATCCGAAAAACCTAATCCCAATGCTGCCTGAACCAGAGAACTGGCCTCTTTCATTCTATCCAGAAGCGAGAAGCATATTCTTGGCTATGAAGGCAAAGCAGCAGCAGCAATCTCTCAAAGCGTATCCTCACTTTCGCGGCGATGCCTACGGACCGGTGACCTACAACGACACGCAGTTTCAGCTTCCTGAGCTCAATGCCTATATTTATCGCTACCGAACTGAACAAAGATCTCATGATAAATTATTTGTGAGCTTGTAGTCCTTACACTATCCAGTTACATAAACTATTTCTTGTGTTACTACTAGTAGTATTAGGTTTTTTTCCTTCTATTACGTCACAAGGAGCGGAGGGAAAAAATGCTGTCGTCACTGACGTCACTCTTTCTCGTATTATTATGTCTGGCGCTTGCGCACGGAGCATGCACCGAGCCTGTTTCGTGCACTCTACAGCCCTACAACTTACAATACACACTCTGTCCAAGCGATAGTCAACCCAGCTGCGAAGGTCTCAAGTACTGCTGTGCCCAGATTGACAGCTTCAGCTCAGTTGCATCGCGCTCTGTTCTGCGAGTGATTGGCATCTCTCAAATCATTGATGCTCAAAGCGGTGCGCTCACTGTTCCAGTGGGAAAGAGCGTTCGCATCGAGTTTGCTCGCCCTACTTGTATTGGCAGCGTCTCGTTCTCTGGTAGTGACAATCTGCAAGTTACCAGCTATGCCGTGTCTAGCAACGATGGCTCGATTGAGACTGAATTGCATCAATTAAACGCCGATGCCTCCAGTGTCGGAAAGTGCAATCTCATTGCTCTTGGCGTCAGTGCCGATGGCGGTGATGCCGTCACAATTAATTCAATCAATCTTTGCGCCATCGGTGCCAAGGCTGATCGCTGTGGTATTTGCAATGGACAGAATATCTGCCCTGCTGATGCCAAGAGCGACGAATCAGACGAAGCTGCTGCTTCCGCTGCCGAAGCAGAAAACTCTGCCACAGTTGCCTCGGTGTCTGGCAATGCCAAGCTTGATGCTCGCATTGCATCAGAGAGCACCCTTGTACCCAACGTGTGGGCTTCTTCGCCTTCCAGCTCCACTGTCAAGGAGTACTTTAAGCCTCACGTGGTTTGCAACGCACGCATCACAAGTGACTGGTGCTTTGCGGTCTTTGGCTACGATCTGATGCCCAACGTGACTCATCCTGCCGGTTACGTCTACATGCCTCCTAGCCGCAACTACTTCTTGCCCTCACCTGGCTACCGTGGACAGCCTTGTGTTCTGTCGACTCAGGGCGAGTATGCGTCTTTCGGCGTCTGCTGGAACTGCAAGAAGCACCAGCACACCAAGCTCAGCTGGATTCTCACGACCAACACCACTGAGTACGGTCTGGTGACACAGGATGACACTGCTACTCGCCAAGCAAACAATTGCCCTGCCGAGTACTTGTCTTGGTTGTTGTAAAGAAAGAAGTAAAAAAAGGTTTCACTATCGTTGGCAAAAAAAAACTACGTGTAGTACTTGAGGAATAAGATCTTTTTTTGTCACAAACTACTACTATCCAATGGAAGGAGCAACTCCGTTTCCAGGGCAACCCGTCAAGTATCTCACTCGCGTAGAACCAAAGAGTGATGGCGGCTTCATCCACTACTACACTATACAGAACGAAAAGTTGTGGGCCGTCAAAGTAGGCTCTCCAGCATACAATGCAGTGGTGGCTGCTTTTCCAAACGCGCAGAAAAATATTTTGAACGAAGGAGGAGAGGATGTTATTATCGTCTCGGACGACGCAATGCAGAAGATCATGAAATGAAAAACTTTAATGTTTAAATTCCTTTTGATTCATTCAATGATAATAAACCACCCCCCCTAAAAAATGGACCAGTCGGTAGAGCGCCTCGCAAAGACGGGCAAGCTCGGTATCTGTGCAATTGACTTTGGCCCAGACTTTTTCGCCTACTGGATTGGCACATTGTCGCTAGAAGACAGAAATCGAGATGGTTCGTTGGTTACAGTGAATGCATGGGGCCTTGAACGTCCCTCGATGCTGGGCGACGCAAAGCAACAAAAAGACACCATGTGGCGGGAGCGGGCACTGCGAGAGATTATCAAGAAGGAGCCTAAACACACATTGGTGAATCTCTACGACACTGAACTCCAAAATCCCATGGGTGTAGAGTACGCACCAGGCAAGCGTCGACCGGGAAATGCGGTCACGTACGGCATGAGCAGGGCGTTCTCTATGTACATTGAGACAAAAAATGAGAATCTTCCTCTGCAAGATCACAAACAAGTGGTCTCGACACATCCCGTACAGAAATTCAACACATTTGGTGTTCACTTACCTTCGCTGGGCAGCGCTTCACAGCGCAAGTACCGTCGCAAACGAGCCAGTGTCGCGTTTGTGAAATCCTACCTGCAAAACTATCCGCACGAAGGAGCACGCTGGTCCCACGTTCTCGAGCAGCACAAGCAGAAGCAGGACGACTTGGCCGACGTATTCTGGGCGGGATTGTCTCGGGCGGTTCGCGTGTTTCGTCAGTGCAATAAAAGAAAGAAGAATAAATTTTAATGTCTTTATATGTCCATATTTAGTCATAACACTCGTCACACAAAACGCTTACGTTAGATTTGGTTTGGTGATCACTTGCTACAGTCCATAGAAATAAAAGGCCGTCGGTGCCCTGTCGCTATAGACACTAAAGGCCATTTTTTTTGCTTGCTTGGACTAGGGGTTCAATTGCCGCTATAAAAAGTACAACTTTTCCTGCAAAGCTTATTTAGTACAATGTTCCTCGGAGCAATACCATTTTTCGGCGGCGGCGTCAGCAGGGGACTTGGCGCAAGTGCTACTCAAGCCGCTTTTTCTGCGGTATACGACTCGTTTACCGAACTGCACGTTACAAGCGCACAGAATCTCTCGGTCAGAAGCCAGCGGGAGATTGAACTGGCTGCCCAATCACCAAGTATTAGCGTGGCAACCGACAATGGATCACTGTTGGCCATACAAGGTCGAATCTACGAACCAACCCACAATCCCTATCCCGCCGTGTATCAGACGCCTCGGTCAATGTCATTGCGAAAGATTGTTCTAACGGATTGCAAACGGATACTGTTAGAGACGAATCTGTTTATCAATTCTTTGTGGGTACCATTTGAACTGCACCTACGCAACTCACGGGAGATCACTCTGCGGAATCAAAAATATGGCGACTTGCATGTGTACATGGAGGATAATAGTGTTTTGCGACTGGAAAACGTTTGCATTGACAATATCAAGTTTATCTTCCGCGGAACAGAACGTTCGGTAGTGAATGGTAGTTTCTCTGTTCGACGGAGAATGCAGCTCTGGAGTCAAGTGCGCGGTTGTTCCGTGGGGAACGTGACTCTCGAGGAAGGAGCACAGACAGTGCCGGAAGAAGGATCCTCTTTTGCGGTCGAAGTTGCGGCAGTCTCGAGTGCGCCGCGTTTGCTTGCACAGACTCCTGCCAGTGATAACAACAACAACAACAACAACAACGGCGGCACTGGAGTATTTCCGTACTACCTACCTGCTTTGCAGCACACTGTACAAGCGCCACCATGTCCAGTCTTTTCTTGGTCGAGGACGACAGCACCACCGCGACCTTTGACACTACACGCGCCACGGCCGCGAAGGCCTCCTTCTTCGGAAATCGCACCTGTGGCGGCAGCAGAAGATGCTGATGATTCGTCGTTCGAGGGCTTTCCTCCACGAGTCGCTACTTCAAACGAACCAAAGTGCACTATTTGCTTTGTGAACTATCCCAACAGCTTTACCAACTGCAATCATCAGATCTTTTGTTCCAAGTGTCTGCCACAAGCAAGAAGAAAACTCCAACGCAGACCAGATCGTCCAAACGAGGGTGCGCCTTGCACTTTGTGTAGACGAAGCATAACCGATGTTGTTACTTTTGAGCCCCCTGATTTGAAAGATACACAGCAACAACAAAGAATCAATAGCAACGAATTGAATTCCGGTTCGCATTCACCAAAACCAATAGCTTGCGGGGGTTCTGGATTAAATGAATAAAATTTACTTTTTGATCAAAGTACAATGTTTTCGCAGTTCCGAGTCGTATTCAATAATTTTAGGATCAATGGGTTTCTTGCGCAGTGTGATCCAATTGGGCGGTGAGATGAGATACAGCCCGCTCAGAGTCTTGATACGCGACAGTGCACTGTAGACCTGACCCACTTCCCAGCAGTTCATCAAGTCAAGTCGAGCAGACTCTAGATCCATTCCTTGTGCCTTGTGAATTGTAAACGCATAGCCCAGCATCAAAGGCAGTTGCTCTCGAGTTGCTACCAGCACCTCTCGAAATACGTATCGATTCTTTCGTGTTTCGTGTGGAATCAGTTCTCGAATGTAAAACTCAAACGACATGGGCATGACAAGCCACTTGTGACCCTTCTGACTGTCAAACTCCACCACCGGAAGCATGTTAAGCGGCGACAAACTGCCTTTTCCATTCATGCGATCTCGCCCGAAAAAGCGCAATTCGAATGTTTCTTTTTCTGTTTGCCACTCGAGAAAGAATCGATCGTCGCCAATGATTCCACATTGATTATTCTCGAGCATCTGACGTAGTTCGCGCGCCTCGGTAGGATCTGACAGAACATAGAGCTTGTGTAATGTTCCCTGAGAGCCATTACATAGTCGCATGTCTATGTAATTCTTCAGTAACATCACTCGACAGCCCTCTCGAAGTTCGACGCCCGCCGGAATGCGACACTCTTGCAGCATCTTATGTGCCACGGTGCTCTTGCCGTGTATCACACGATCCTTGGCAGCAAAGTGTTGTCTCCTGCCGAGAAGTTTTGACAATGCGTCTCTGTTGGCAATCTCCACCTGTTCACGACGCGGGAGCAGTGCGATGCACTTGGGAACTGGTGTGTTTCTCTGCTTCAGCAGGATCGACTCGACACGAGACAGTAAGATTTGTTCTTCTTTGTAGGCGGCTCGGTTCTTGCGAACGGTGTCCAACAGCTCGCGGTAATCTTGATCTCGCGCTTGTCGTAGCGTTTTGGTAAGCACAGCAAGCCGCGTATTGCCTGGCTTGGGCAGACCAAATAGCTCAATCCAAGCTTCTGTCTCGTGGGGGTAACCCACCAGTACAGGAGTTTGTGGCTGAAAGAAATGTTGCTTTTCAGTGATGGCACGTAACTGGTACGGATCGCCGGCGCAAATCACTTGCACTCCTCCAAAAGGCTTGTCAAAGTTATTGCGGTACGCACGCATAATCTTGTCTACCGCATCAAACAGACCGCGCGTCATCATGTAGACTTCGTCGATAAACAGCGACTCGGTGCTCTTTGCAAGCAAACAGACAGGATCATTTTCTCGGTGTCGCCTGATGTAGTCCTTTAAGGGTACGCTCTTGTCCACAGGAATCTTTAGGTACTGGTGAACGGTCATGCCACCAACTTGCACAGCAGATGCACCAGTGACCGCTACCGACTGTACCGACCTGCCTTGATTCTCACATCCGGCCATGAGAGAACGCAGGAGAAACGACTTGCCTGTGCCCGCGTTGCCCGTTAAAAATATATTCGACTTTTCGTATACCACACGGCGATAGATGAGTCGCTGTTCCTCGTTGAGATGCATAGGGTGATACGGAGGCAAGCGCATACGATTCGATCGGGCCGCAGAAGTGACGCAGTAGAGAAATCGAGATGTCTCGCTCAGTGCTAGCAAGTCTGGAGTGCCGAGGTAAATTGAAATGAAAAAACACCACAGCTCTTGATTATTGATTGCAAAGGGCGTTGAAGAATCTAGCATTTCATTCCATTTCTCTTGTCCAATAGGAGCAACGGAGCGAAAATGAAACTTGCTATCGGGAAGCTGCTCGATTTTTGAGCTCCTTTCAATAGGCTGCAATGTTTTTCCTTTCGGGCGCAGTGCCACCAGTTTAGTCTCTCTTTCTCGGCTGGTTTCGTGCCACGGCGAAAAGGACCAAAAGCGCAATTCGTCATTTTTCTTCTTCTTTCTCCTGCTCTTTGTTTCTTGTTCTTCTTGGTCTTGATCAGCGCCATTTGCGTAGAGGAACGCCTGTCCGTTATTTGTTTCAAACATCCCAGTCGGTTCAAATGCCGTGTCTTTGCGTTTGTTGCTATTGCGCAAACTTGCCTTGAAGACTGCGTCCTCCATGCTGATGCCCGGCGGAATAGAAAAAGCCGAATCAATAGCCTGTGCGCTGTCAATAAGATTTTCATCCAAGGCATCGCTACTGCTGCTGTCGTCGTCTTCGTTTGTTGTGGCGCGCCTCATGAGAGTTAGAAAAAATTTCTCTTGCAAAAAACACTTTACTCTTCTTTTTTTAATTCAACAAAAAAAAATCATAACGATAGTAATCATTATTATGGTTTCTTTGGATTCTGTAACGCAGACAGTTTGTTCGAGGACAATGAACGACCAAACACGCGGCTGAGCACAGATCCCTTGCGCGGACTGAAGGAAGACTCGACGGTTCGAGAAGGCGCTGGAATTGCGTCTGCGGCTGTTGAAACGCTCTGTTTTGATATATTCAAAGCAGACGAAGAGCGCGCGGTGCGAACCAGCTTAGACTGCTTATGGTGATTGGTCATGACACCTGCATGTTCGTCTTGAATATAAATGGGCACATACACCAGTCCTTTGCAGGTGTCGGAATCGCACAGTTCATCCATGCGCACAAGTTTCAGATAGATAGCAGCGGCAATCAGTACACCGTTGCTCACTCTCACTTTTCTCTGCGCAATGCGATCTAGCAGTCGCAGTCGGTCAGGGCTGTCTTTGGGTGTTTTCGTGGGCACCTCGGGTTTGCGCAGTGGATGTCTTTCCAACGCACAATCCAAAAAAACATCAATGCGAATCAGTAGATCGTCACTGCGACGTCCTACGTAGCGATTCTCTTCGCAGTCGCGCAAGAATAGGATTGCTGCAATGTACTCGAGCTGAACTCCTTCATCCGACGGATCCAGTGCATCGAGGCGATGTTTGTAGCATTGCGTAAGTTCTTCTGGGGTCTTTTGCCGGCGATGAACCACCGTTCCTGTGTTAGCCATCACCGTCGGCAAATCGATACGTCCGCCACACGGAGCGCTACTGTCCCAGCACCGCCAACCGCGCTTACACAGCGCCGTTCCGGTCGTTTTGAGGATCGCACGCAACTGTTGTTCCACGGTTGCAGCATCTCGATATTCTCCTGGAGATACTAGGTATGGTTCGGGAGCGGGTGAGTGTTCAAGCATCTTGATTGCGTCGGCCCAACCGACGTTCGTGACTACTACTACAGATGGTTCTCGGCTACTAGGATCGGATGATGAGCTTTCCGCGCTTGCGTCCTCTGAACCACTGGAACTGAACACAGGTCGAGCGGATATGCTGCTCCCAGTGCTTATCTTGTCGGAATCGGCCAATTTTCTGCCTCCAGAAGGGGGAGCAGGTGCTGCTACTGCCCCATCGACAAAGAGTGGGTCTGTCTGACCCCCAAAAATGTTTAGCGGCTGATGCATCATTTCTAGAATATGCGCAGCCCAGTTTGGACGAGGACTTGCTAGCGGCACAGCGGGCACTGCACTCTCGGGCGGTTCAAAGTTGATCTTGGGCTTTACAAACGGCGGCATCTCATCGTACAATGGTGTTGTTTCGTCTGCTGACTTCTCAGCGGCAACAAGGATCGGAGAGGGTTTGAGCGGTGCTGCACTACTGCCAGTGAAATGCTCATCGGTTGTTGATAGTGCAGCCTCTGTTGCTCTTTGCTTCTTTTTATCTTCGAGTTCTTGCTTGCGTCGCCTGAGTTCCTGCAAAGACGAAGACGGCGAGCCCTTTTGAGCCATGCAGACTGAGTGAGACTAGAAATCCTTTCAAAAAATATTGTCTTTATATTGTTGTTGGGCTTTTTTTAAAAAAAATGAGATCAACAAGCACACTTCTTTGTGGACGAAGCACTATTGTTGACTGTTGCTATTGTTGTTGTTGAAGAAGACTGTCCTCGGACTCGGAGCGTATTTGGTTGAGTTTCATTCATGACAATAGACGCCGAGCTGTTGCTGTCCTCTGTGGAAGCACTAGCAGCTATCCTCTGAGTGTTCTTAAGTGAAGGAGGAACTTTTTTTAGCGACGCGCCTAGATCGTCCATGGGCTGATTAGTCATGATGCGTTGTCTGTAGACAAGCTCTGCAAACTCTTGAAAAGCATCTCGGACATTTTCGCCTGTTTTTGCAGAAGTCTCCAAGAAGCAATAGCCTTTGGCACTGCACCATTTCTCGGCTTCTTCCTTTGAGACGGCGCGGTTGGTAAGCCCAAGATCTTTTTTGTTGCCAATGACCATCACCACGGGTAGTTTGTTTCTGTCGCAGTGTTCGTTGATTTGGTCAATCCATCCGGCGATTCGCTCAAAACTATCGTGCTTTGTAATATCATAAACAAGCAAGGCGCCAGTCGTTCCTCGATAGTAAGCTGATGTGACTGCGCGAAACTTTTCTTGTCCCGCTGTGTCCCATATCTGCAACTTGAGGTTCTTTGTGGTTGCCGAGTCTTTCCTAGCACGCACAGAGAGAATTACATTGGAGAACTCGACGCCTATCGTAGAGCGTAAGTCTTCGTCGAATTTGTTCTCGCAGTATCTGGAACGAAGTGCAGTTTTTCCTACTCCGCTTTCTCCAATCACGATTACTTTTGCCAAGTAATCGTGTTGATCGTTTATAATAGTATAAGGCACTGAAGACGGACTCGGTCGCACGACAGGTGTGGCAGTGATTTTTCTAAGAGAAGACTCTCGCTTGAGTGGAATGGGCTCGTAGTTTGATTCGGGTACGGTTAGCTTGGAAGGCGACGAGGAGCCGCTTTGTTGCTGCTGTTGTTGTTGCGGTTCATATGGGACGTATTCTGGAGCTCCTTCAGTGTCTCTTTGTTGCTGCTGGTGCTGCTGCTGTTGTTGATCTTCTTGTTCGAGTTGAGCTGCGGTGGTTGATGATCGCGCTAGCTTACTTCCGCCATTGCGTCCGAAGCTACTGTTTGCGCTACCTCCACCGCCTATTGCGTTGGCAAGTTTCTTGGCAGTATCCGAAATGCCATCAACGATACTGCTGGATCGACTTCGACTACTCACACTGCCTGCTGAAGCTATTGACTCGCGTCTCTGTCTCTCTTTGCGTTCTTTCTTTTCGCGTTTCTCTTTCTTTTCGAGTTCTTTTTTCTCCTTCTTGGATCGAGGCGATTTATCCTTTACAGAGTTAGTGTCCATCTTGGTTGCACCCGAGTTATAAGATTATTTTTTCCGCGCGAGTTTTTATTCCTTATCATTACCAATAGTTAAAAAGAACTCAAGGAGGAGAAAAAGTAACTTTATTATTTTTAAACAAAAGAGTCTACTTGAAAAATAGTAATATACTACTGACTCGCCGATGAGATTCTGCGTGATTCTCTTTGCGGTTTTGTGCCTTTGTTTTGTAGTAGTAGTAACAAAGGCAAATCACAATCCACCACTGATTGATGCACTGATTTTTGATACCGTACAAGAGCGCCTATCTTGGATCTCCAACGAAGCGGTAGTGCCGGAACAAAATGTTACTCTGTCATTTGGCACACAGTCGCGCAGTGCTCTGTCGTTTCAAGGCATCGAACCTAAGCGCCCTGTTGCGCTGGCGGTAGGCACGCGTTTGATTACCACAAATGGATCCGGGCTCTGCGAATTTGATATGAATCAACAAGGTGCCCTGGTGCGCTTTCTTCCGCTGGCAGAGTCTCCTTCGGATCTAGTGTTTCTTCCGCAAGTGCCTCAGCATACTGCACAAGTGCTTTTAGTGATGCCACTTTCTCATCGCATTGGCGCCATCGACTACCAAACATTTGAGTATATTGGTACCTGGGCCATGCTGGATATCAATAGTGGAAATGTTTCTATCGAGTATGACTCGCTTACCGATTCGGTGCTGCTTGCTATAGAGTCGGAGGACTCTGTCTTCCGTTACTCGAGAATCGGAGTCAATAACGGCGTGTGGTTATCGGTTCCACGACCAAGATACCTTTCCGTGCTACCACTGGCGGATCTCACTTTTGTCTTGTCGGCAGAGGCAGATGTCTGTGAGCTTTACACATTCCAGACAAGCGACGGGACCTCTTTGGGCGTTTCTGGCAGTAGTAACTGGTGTGACAAGAGAAAGGAACGTTTTTCATTTGGCATCCAAGTTGATCAAGCTTATGCACTAAACATCAATGGTGCTCTCGAGTCGTTTTCCGTCTACAATGGCGCTATGCGAGAGGCCCATCCGCAAATGACCATAGGCCCTCTAAAGGCGCTCACTCGGTCGGACGCTTCCACAGGCAGTATCGGTCTGTTGGATTCCTACGCCTGGAGAAACTCTGTGGAGGACCAACCTCAGCCAATAAACGCATGCGGATCCATGAGCAGCGGTGCTACACTCTCGCGTTCCACTCTTGCGATATATACATGCAATAGCAACCTCACAGACCGATTGATTGTTGCCGATACACAATCTATCTACTCGCTGTATCGCACGAATCACAGTGCACCGTGGTGTTTTGAGCGCCACTTTTACATTGGCAACGATATCAACACAGTGCGATACAACGCCCTGCAAGACACACTATACCTGCTCGCACCAGCAAATAAGAAACTCGTTGGTTTGTGCGCCGATGAACTGGAAATCGTACCACAGCCACTTTCGCAGAACGATACTCTTACTTGCGAAAACGTCACCTGGTGCGATGGATCGTTTGCTTGGAATGGTAGCACGATCTGGGCAAACGGAACCGCGGTGCGGATCATCGAAGAGGACTCAAATGTAAAGCCTCTGCTGCTTTCGCTCTCTACAAGCAACGAACAGCTATTTGCGGTATTTCGGTTGGCCGTCAATGGCAGCTACGCGCTTCGCTGGCTCCATCCACTAGATCAAAACTTTACTGTCGCGAGATGGGTCGACAGCGGCGTATTCCAGCACGATGCCGCCCCTGGCACGGTTCTGTTCACTGTACACGCCTACCCAGAAGAACGCCCCGCTGCGGTTGCTCCTCCTCCACCTTCTAACCATAGAGGTAGTGCATGGCCGTGGATTCTGATTGGATGTCTGCTGGGGCTTGTGATGCTTGCGTGTGTGGTGTTTATTGTGGTGGTTGCAGTGCGTCGTCGCAGATACAAGGAACGCCAGTACGGAGGCAGTGGTCATCAGCTTGCCACTGACTGGAGTCGACCTTCATCGAATCTGGCGTATGACTCTGGCGATCGCAGTAACAGCAACGAAAAGGAGCTCCCTTGTTCCAACTTGCGCAAGCTGATACGATCGGTTTTCTGTTATTCTTCGTGCTGCTACGAGTCCCGGCCGCCCGGACGTTTGCGTTTCTGCTATTGCTGCCTGGGAGGAATTCGCAAACAATCCGTACAGCCCTATCAGCAGCTCAATGAACTGAAACCGCCAGAGGCTCCTCTTGCAATGGGCGGAGCAAATGACCAGTTGGGAAGCGAAGAAAAAGAAGACAATGGAGTTCCGCCCGGTTTGCCACCACGGCCCTCGTCAAGATATCCTTCTGTGGTAGTGATGACGACGACGACCACTCCGGCTCCTGCTGCCACTGCAGCGGCTAATCACAACAACCTGCCAGAAGCAAGAGGCGATTCATTCACGGGCACTTCTCCGTTTACTGAAGTGGATATCAACAAACCTATTACCACCACAACACAGTACAAAGGCAATTAAAAAAAAAAGAGTGGAAAAAAAGAATATTTTCTGTTAAAATTCTCTGTACAGAGGAGGCGACAAAAATCCATTATAAAGTTAGGAAAAACTCTTTTTTTGTTATTTGTTAAAAAAACACAAGTCTTTCCACTTGACAAAAAATGAGTTCTATCACATTTGGTGTTTTCGACGGGCTACATCCAGGACATTGCTACTTTCTGCGCCTAGCCTCTTGTGAAGGAGCCAGGCGACTCACTCACTGTGGTTGTGACGTCAGACAAGATGGCTATTCGTTACAAGGGACATGATCCAGAACGTCCATCACAAGAAAATCGCTGCGCTGCCATTCGTCGGTTGGGATACGAAGCGGTAGTGGGCGACGAGACAGAGGGCACCTATACTGCTGTTCGGTCATCCAATGAAGATACGATTATTTTTGTGGGCTACGATCAAAACACACTGGAGGAGGATCTGCGAAAACGAATGCGGGACGGGTTGTTACCTCAGAGGACAATTCAAAAAGTTTCAGATTATTGCGGAGACTTGTATCACACTACTATTCTGCGACGTAACAAACTTCAAGCCATTCTCTGGCGTCTCATGCACCCTCAATCACATCGTCTCTTGCTGAGCTTAGAACAACAGCAACAACAAGAAAACAAGCCTATGATTGTTGTTCAAGCTGGAACGGGAACTCTTGTTACAAGGGTTATGTCCTCCGGGTACCACTGTCCCTTTTGCCCTCCATTTTCCATTCATTCTGTATCGTATCTTAGCCTGGATGGTGGCACAAGCAATTTTGGCCAGGTGTACACTCATACACCGGCGCCGACATTTCCCGCTTGGGACTCGTACACTTACGAACCTAAAATTCAAAAGGGCTAATCGCTGTTAATTAGCACATTACGGAAAAAAACCAATAAAGAATCCTACTAGCGCTAGTAGATTTTGGTTTTTTTTTGCTTCTATTCTTGGATGTACTTGTATATACATAAAGACCCAACAGATTAGCGTCTTTCATATCACGCAACCGCTACCTATCACCCATCTTATGCAAAGTGCGCTTGTTGTTGTGCTAGCCTGTGCTCTGGCACTCGCTCATGCATGGGGCGCCCCAGATGCTTCCTATTGTCCGCCTCTGCCGTATCCATCTCCTGCTCCTCTTGCTTGGCCCACCAAGACGCAGTACTGCACTGCAAACTACGGCCCCGGCGAACTGTACAATGTGTTTGGCGACTATGCCGGATGCGTCGCGTGGGGCAGTGCTTCCCACGGTCGTAATCTCACTCTGGCCCGTGCTCAGTTGCTTTGCTTGCATGGGCAGTATCTCCACAATTCGACGGTGCTCTATGGTCGCTGTGTCGCCCCTTACAGTGGCGAGGATTATCCGTACGATGCTGTTACCAACCCCACTTGTGGCTTTTGCTCGCAGTTGAATGCTGCTGAATGGCGTCATCCGCCCTATACTCTGCCCCCTACCACTGATCCTAATGCTCCTACCACTTCCGAGGCACCCAATCCCGTGAAGAAACGCAATGACGACGACGGCAGCCTGAAGCGCGGTCCTAAAACCCCCAAGCCCACTACTACTAAGCCCAGTACTACCGCCCCTCAAGCTGATCCCCTCAATATCTGCGGAACTGTGAATCCCTACTGGCCCGCAGAAGACTATAGCTACGGATGTCAATGGAATTTTTGTGATGAAAATGCCAACGATTGCTTCGAGCTGTTCCCCGACAGTCCGGAAGAGTGGGGTCTATATCGCTCTCCTAATCGTCTATCCAATTGGTACAATAGTGATGTTACCGCCCAACAGGTCACGAACTACCTCGTGAAATTCGGTCACAAGACAGCCCAAGACCCGGATTTGGTTGACTTGGTTGATATTGGCCAAGGTCTGCTCGATTTTGTGCGCGACTATTGGTTCCTCAACAACTGCAACCGCCCGAACGCATTCAGCACATGCCCCAGATGCGGATACATCTCTAGACCCTAAGAAAGGAGAGAGCATTGTTTTTTTGCAAAATTTGATTGATTAAAAAATCTTTTTTACATTTTCTTTTGAAGCTTGATCATCTTTGCTTGTAAGCGTCCTTTGGCAGTGTGTGGAGTGGGAGCAATCGCAACTACTTGCAGTGGTACATAGATTTTCCTTCTCTTTTTCTGAGTCTTGTTTTGCTGTAGTAGCAGCAGAGGATTTCTGGGCTTCTTCTTTGGCGCCGGCTGGGTGGGAGCAAAAGGGTTCATTGGTTCCATAAGTGCACGAATGGGCAACTCAAGAGCATTAGCGTGGCGTTCTTGTTCGTAACGGATTTTAGAGTAGTGAAACTCGAGCTGTTGCATGGCCAAGGAGGAATCCTTCTATACAAGCGCGTTCTTCAAAAGGAAAAAAAGAGTGGATTATATCTTTGACGCTAATACTACTAGGTCTAGTAGAATAAGCTACGCGTCCTTTAAAAAGGGTATTAGACGTTTTTCTTTTCAATGGCTTCGGGCGTGTTGATCAATAGTCCTACCGCGGCTTTGTGGTCTCAAAATGGCTCCCATACAAAGGGGAGCACATCACAAGATACAGCAGCAACGATACGTACGCTTCATGGCAATCTCATTCAGTCGTGCATCATTCGGTTTACAATTCCTTCCATGAACCTCCCCTATGTCAGACAAGCATCCGCCGTTCGAGTTTTTGATCACGGCGTGTATCGAGGAACCTTTGTGCTGGCGCTGCTTATTGCAGCGTACACCAACCAGAGTGCGAGTTCGTTATGCGCAGCAGTGCGTAGCAAACATCCGGAGCTATTGTTTGTTCCGTCGCCTAATCTCTGGCGAGGACTGGTTATATCAAAGCACATTGATCATGTACTCACTACGCCTGTGTATATTGCAGTGGATCAAAAGTTTGTTGTATTATCAGATAAATAAATAGGAAAAAACGAATTTTGAAATTGAACTGTGTGTTTATAAAAAGTATGATTGTGCACAGTGGAAATCGCCAACGGTAACTACAGAGCACTGGTGGCGTTTTTTTCTTCCTCCTCTAGAAAAAAATAATGACACAGAGAGCAGGCGCAATCGACCTAGGAACGATGAGATACGCCGACGCCATTCCGGCTGGTAGTGTAGTACCAGGCGCAGGTTCACAGCAAGGCTTTGCCGCGCTACTGCATGGATTCAACGAGGGAAACAACGAGGGTACCGCTGCCAGCAGCGGCAAGATTCAGCGTGGTTATGTCATCAATCCGTTCACCGACGAGTTTGCCGGCACGATCATACGCGAGGGCCAAATGACGTTTATCTCTCGAAACGTTGAAGCCGGAACCGATGCAGGCTCCGCCTCGGCAGACAACACTCCTTGGAGCATTGTGAATCTATTTATGATCAATCGAATGCTTCGCGCAGGCTACGAACGTGGACTAATGCTGTTTCAGCAGCTAAACGAGCAGGACCCACGAAATCCACTGCTAAATATACTTCGTGATATAGAACTGCGTTGTAACGATCTCTACTCGGACGGCTATGGAAAGGAGATCGCAAATGATCGCTACGGTCACTTGCTCACGTTCTTCAAGAAGCAGGGCTTCTCCACCGCATGGAATCCGCTGGGATATTCAATTTTTGCCTCTGCTCCCGATCGTCAGACGCGCAACACCTACGCCTACCTGCCTATGAATATTGGCTTCCGAGGCAAGTTCCTCTTGGAGAACGTGTGGGGGCCCAACGCAGCGCACTCGTCCAAGTTGTTCCTGATCCATAAACGGATCCGCGATCCCAACACTGGCCGATGGGGTCCTATGGCATTTGTTCCGTACGCTACTATCGACGATTCCGTGCCGCCGTCAGAACGACGCTATGAGGGGTTCGGCAACACAGTCGAGTGGGGTGATGTGCACTACTGTGGCACGGTGGTCGACTCGCTGGGCCAGTCGCTGCCGCCGAATGAACTTATGATCCTACAGGGAATTCACCCATCCGCAGACGCAAACGAAGAGTTTGCGGTTGGCAAATCTGTGCCCCGCGTGGAAGTTGTCTATCAGAGCAAATTTCATGGGAAATATTTTACTCCAGTGTAATAAAAAAAAGAAAATCATTCAGCATCAGGATCGTATTCACGCGGAAGTCGCATTTGAGACATCAAGACTTGAGGCGTGGCGTATTGGACCGGCACAGACGCAGGAGGAGGTACGTTTAGCAGCAGAGGTATGTTTTGCTGGTCCTTTGATTCTTCTCGTTGCTTGTCAAACTGGTAGATGGCCACAAGAGCAATTACCAGCGGCAGGTAAAAGATATGAAACACCTCGATGCAAAACAGCAGCAGGCGCACAACAATCTGATGTGGTCCAAATGCACTGGCTGAACTCGCTGTCATAATGTGCACCATGTCAAACACAAAGTCAAGCGCCACGAGCCAATTATTCTCAGGATTCGCCAGTTTGTCGGGCTCAAACGACCAAAAGTGGTCCTGTGCCGGCGAGGTGTCAATGACCCAAAACGCCATGGCCCCCATGCCCCATGCAAACATCAGACCAAACCACGAGTCTAGAAATCGAACAATACTGAGCGGTCTTTCGTCGGTGCGCTGTCGGCCGACATAGTACACGCGGTATCCCAGATACAGTCCCCAGGCCAGTTGCACAAGAATATTGACAAGTGACACAACCGCAAAGCTGACTCGCTGGCCTAGTCCCCGGCCGCTTTCGAGAATGGCCAACATAACAACAAACGGCACCAATGCAAGCAAAGTAAACGGTACATACGAGTCATAAAGACGCCGTAGGAACGGACGTTTCTCTTGATTGTACATTTGCACTAGTAAAAGGACCTAGTGCACACAACGTTAAAGTAACTGAATTGTATTAATAGACGCTAGTTTTTTGTTACTCGCAAAAGGAAAAAAAAATGGGATTAGAAAGCATCATACGCAAATTCTGCGAGAACGCATGTCCACGCGCGTTTGCTCACACAGACCTCTCGGATGTAAAGGTGGCCATTCGCGATATCAACATGAGTTTGCGCAGCGTGCCAGTATGTTACAACAGCCGGAATGTCTTCACCGAAAAGGGCGTTCGTGCATGGGGCGATATTCTTGCAATTCTCTGGCGCAACGAAGCGGCACTGTTTGAGGGCGGAGTGGATATTCTGATTGAGCAGTTTGACGGCAAAGCGCCACGAGCCAAGGAACGTGCGCAAGCACAACGTCAGCAATCCAATCTCAAGAAACGCGAACAGGAACTGGCCAAGGAACAAGCTGGCAAGCGTCAGCGTGAAGAGCAAGAAGACGACAATGGAGAGCAGCAGGAAAGGGTTATCTCTGGTCCTGTGGCACTTGGGTCACAAGAAGTCGTATCTTCGTTTCGATGGCCTGAAGAAGACGACGGGTTGAGCTGGTTTGAGCACGCAGATCGGCCGCAGTGCAGCATGGATGACATCTACTATCATCCGATTGCGAAACGCAAGTGGTACGAGTATGTGTGTAGATTTCTATTCTTTGAAGCGCCCATACCACGCGGCAAAACACTCATTGTGGATTGTGGTGCATGGAAGGGAATGCCACTGCGACGTCCGGTCATGGTGCACGTGCAACTCGAGGACGGAAAGAGAATCGTGCAGGAACTCGAAGAACATGACCCTCTATGGGACTATAACGAAAGCGGCGAGATTGTGCATCGTAACTACGAGGAAGCCGACGATCGCATTGTCTATTGGGTGATGCACTATGCGCCTCTGGGTCACTCTATCATGGTGATTACGGAAGATGGTGATTTGGTGCCTACACTCATGACGACCTATCGCCAGCGTGTGGAGGTACTCGCTGACAAAGGACTTATGGGTCGTTTGCTTCTGAGACGGCAGAAGCACGTGGGTAAAACTCCCGGAGGTCAGCCCGTGAAAGAGCCAGAGATGATTGATGTGGACATGATTGCGGCGCACTTTGAGATGACCTTTGGCGGTCTCATCAGCGACGGAATTGCGTACGATGGCGATTGGCAAGACCGTCTGACTTTCACCGATCCTGTGATACTATTCCTGCTCATGGCGCTACTACGCAAGAATGACTACTCTCACGAGCTGCCTCGCGCCACATTTGTAAATATCATTCGAGCCATGTTTGAGCACCCGGAGCTAGTCAGACGTCTTGTCGACTGTAGTCCTCCGGCACATTATGCTCCGCTGCAGCTCAACACACGAGAGGAGATTTCCGCGTACCTGCACATGCCACGAGAGATCCTCGTGCATTGGCCCACGTTTCTCGATTTTGTCAAGGCTTGCTACCGAGAGGTATGGCGGCTGCGGCAGCGAGGCGTCAACAAGGACGGCAAGGCATCGATGCGCGCCGATCAATCGCCCAAGCAAGCACCGATGCCCGACGAGAGTGAACTGCGCGCCAAGTGCGCTCGTGTTGCGTGGACTCTGGATAAGATGGTCAACGGAGGCAAGCGAAACTATGTCATTGCCAACGAACTCGAGAGGCACCAGGAGACCAACCTGCCTATCTATGGCTATCATGAAAAGGAAATTGTGATTGAAGATCCCACCCACCCTGACCCCTCTAGGCGTAAACGCAAGAAGCGCATTGTAGACGATGCGCCACGTGTACATGAAACAGACTTTTATGGAGTGAGACAAGAATACACTGATCAATAAAAATCTTCTCCGCCCACAACATGAGACGCCTTCATAGTGATAGTTGCTTTTGGTGCTTCTTCTGTAGGAGGGTCTTCTTCATCCTCCTCTTCGGTCTCTTGAATCGACAACGCCGATAGATCGATTGGTTCGCTCATAGGCTGTGTGTTATCGGGCAAGTTTTTCTTTGAAGGCGGCGGCGTCGCGGCTGGTTCTTCCTCCTTTGCACTACTACTGTCTGAAGACGATCCTTCAGCTGCACTTGGTTCGTTTTTGCGCTTTGATTTGGATGATCCTTTTGGTTGAGCAGGAGCAGGAGTTGTTGGATTAGAGTCAGGAGCAGGGATGTTGCTGCTGCTGCTGGTAGTGGTCGTGCTTGTAACAACTGCAGCCGGCTTCTTTTTACTTGGCGGATCATCCAGTCCCGGTTCATCTGTTCGCTTGGTGGGCGCCTTTGGCACAGGAGGCGTAGGCGTTTGTACAGTGAGACCAAGCAGCTTCTGCCAAAACTCGAGATACAATACGGGGACAAGATTGGGCAAGTCATCACCGGACCGCAGCTTCCCATCGACAAGGCGTTTGAATACCTCATCGTTTCGTAACTCTGCTAGTTCGTCATTCATCAAACGCAGAATTTGCGTGTAGTAAAAGTTTGCTTGTTCAGCATCGTAAGCCATGATTTCAGCAGGCAGAGCCAGTGAACTGCGAGGAACAGGCGATATCAGCTCTTTCGCAATATTCTGAATCGCGACAACCGGTGCCTCAAGAATGTAGTTTGCAATCTCCTTGTGCCAATCGATGGCTTCGCGTGTTGCTCTGCGCCTCAATTCCGCCAGCCGTCCAGGGATGAGCCTCTCTTCCTCATCCTCTTCTTCTTCTGGTTCTCTTGGCGGTTGCGCACTGTCATTGGAATCGGTAAGATTCAGCGGTGGAGGTGGAGGAGGGCTTGGTAGAGCTCCCGCTGCATTCTGCGTGCCTCGTTTCCTACTCTTTCGCATATTGTTACGTGCCTTGCGATCTGCTTCACGAATCTCCTGCTGTTGTGCTAGCTCTCTCAGCTTGTTGTTTAGTTTTTCTTTGAAGCGTTGTAGTCTGCGGTTCGAAGCGTCAGTTTCTTCTAAACTGAGAATCTCCTGCTCTAAAGAGTCATTCTCCTCTGCGATAGCCAATTCATGCGCTTCATCAAGAGGCTTCTTTGCTCTGGCTTCCAAGACAAGCGTCACCAGTGCATTTTCTCGTGTTATCAGAGCACCTAGTGCCTCAATCAGTCTGTTGATGCGATTCCTCTCTGCTTCCTGAGCAGCAACAGCAGGAAGTTGGGTTTGATTAAACTGGATTCTTCCTTCGAGCTTGGCCCTTCTCTCTGCGCTTCGTTTGGTAACTTTCTCGTAGTTTCCCTCGCGCTCTCCTTCGTTCTTTGCAACTCGCGTCTCTTCGCGTCCCTTGGACTTGAGATAGGCAGTGTCATACGCCTTGCGAGCGTTCAAGCGTGCCTTGCCTTGCAGATAGTAATCGTTATAGGCTTTTGCTTTTCGCTCTTCTTCGGCGAGTTTCTGCTGATACTCCTTCTCCAAGTTCTTGATGTTCCCTTTGGATATTTCTTCTTTCCTCGCCAACTCGATGCTTTGTTTCCATTGATCAAATGCAACTTGCGCGCGTAGATTCAGATCTTGGGCGCGACGAACTCGTTCTACAAGTAATCTCTCTCGTTCCAGCTCGACCACGTCCCCATCGATTGAGTTTGGATCGACTCCGGGATAAACAGCCAGAAGCGATTGGTAGAGCGCAGCTTGATCGTCTTTAAACTCCAACAGTTGTCCCAGTTGTTCTTCTTGGACCAAGTTATCTTGGATAACCTTATTTTCAGCTGCCTTCTGATCAGCAGTTTTATCGGCATTTTCTGAGATAGCCCTGAGCTGTGTTGTATACTGCTTCAATCGTTCGTTTCGGTCCCTTGTTACGGTCGCCAGAGTACTTGAGCGTTCATTGTTATCCTTTCCAGATTGAACCTGGAATTGCTTCCACTTGGTGAGCTGATCCTTTGCAATTGCAAATTGAGCATTCACATTTGCTTTTGCTTGGAATTCAGCCAGATCAATTTGCCTTTGTGCGAGCAACTGCTGAACAGAGGATTCAGCTTCGGCTCTTCTTCGCTCGATATCTCTGTTTGCCGCTTGCAGATTGATCAGTTGCTGCCGATCCAGTTGGTACTGACGCAACTCTGCTTGATATTGTCGCAGCTGTGACTGTAGGTCTGATTTCTCCGCAAGAGCATTAGCTCGTAATGTCGCGATCTCGTTATTCTTTTCTCGTTCGATTTCGTCTTTCTTTCTAGCAAAATCCAAATCCCGTTCGATCTTGTCTTGCTGCAATTTTGAGCGCAGTTCTGAAAGTTGCCTATCGGCTTGATCCTTCTGTTCTAGTATCTGTCTCTTGTCGGCGTTGACCTGATTCATTGCCTCTTCTTTCAGTCGCTTCTTCAAATCATCCAGCTTTTTCTTGGCACTAGCTTTCTGTTGCTCTCTTGCCTGTGCCGCAGAACTCTTGGTCCATACGTCACTGTTGACCAAAAAGAAATCTCGACTATAGGCGAGTGCCATCGGTTTTGGACCGCCGCCGCTGCTGCTGGTACCCTTGAGCAATGCATCGGATACTGGAACGTCTATGGGAAACGAAGCGAGTGCATAGTTTTGACTCGATGGACTCGTAACAAGAGATCCGCTCTCGGAAGACAACTGCAATAGTGTCACGAGCGTATTGTTTGTTGCTATGGCGTCTGCTCGAGCAAGTGCTTGACGAAGCACGAAAAACATACGATACGACATGTAATCGACCACTCCGCGAACATAGTTTTCGGTTTGGTTGATTATATCGGTCGCTGCACTGAGCCACTCTTTATCGGACAAGTTACGAAGCGCATCCGGTGGGATAGTGCGTCGAATCATGTCGCTCAGAAACACGGCAACAGAAGAAAACAAATCGTTCTTCCCCCGAATCTGCAAAGCCCATTGCTGAATGGCTTGTGCGTCGTTGATGCGCGAATCTGGCTCCCATGGCTGAAAGATTGCCTTGGCGCGATCATCCACCTTGTCAAAATCAATCGGAGGCGTAAGTGAAGCCTGCATCTGACAAACTGAAAATACTACTGATAAACGACTTTTTAATAAGACACAAGTGGAAAAAAGTTTCCTAATGATATTCATCGCCCCAATCTCCGGGAACAGTGTACGACAGGCACGTTCCAATGCAACGATCCTGCACGCGTTCAATGGCGTCTCCCACGCAGTGGAAAACGTCGGTGGCAACAGAGTTTTGCAAGTAGCCCAGACAGCCAACCACAGAGGTCTCGTTCCACTCGGGCGACAGAGCGCGCTCGTCCGCACGGCGCGACGGTCTCTTTGCCTGCAAGCGACGCTGAGGCGAAAAGAGCTTCTGTACTTCGACTCCCTTTGAGAGACCGCTGTCACCCAACAGAGACGAGAGCGTCATGGCGAGAATCGCATTGGTCATGTTCTCTGCATGATCACCTGCGACTGGCTTAGCGGTAGGAGCGCAACCCAGCTTCGCCGCCCAAAATTCAAGCTGATTCGAGCGCTTCTCTTGCAGCTCTGGAGTCAGTACCACATCAGCACTCATCGAAAGCTCTCCATTGTTGTTCACCACTATGGGGCTTCCAACCTGGATCAGATTCTTAAACACTGTGCGTTCGACGGGGTGATTGCGATTGAAATCGTTGTCGTTCAGCGCACTGCCTTCAGCGCCATTGTTGTTCGGCGTAGGCAGGTCAATACCCGTGTACAGCTGAAACACAGCAAGAGTGCTAAACGCCGCAAATTGCAACAGAGAACGGAAAGCGATCGCTGCCAACTGGTCACGCGAGACGGCCTCCGAAGCGCCCGGTCGAATGCGGTGATACAGGTAGCGGTTAAAGTTGCGGTCGGCAAAGCTCATCGAGATTTCATACTGCACAAAGTAGTGCGCCTGACCATAATGCAACGGCTCGATGATGATCGCCTGTCGCTCCACCGGGTGATCAGCGTCGCCCGCAAGCTGTGCTTCTTGCTGCTCGCGGATCTGAGGATTCGTCGATGGCAGACTCCACATCATGCGGTCGCCGGGATACAGGGGCTTGTTCTTGTAACCGCGATAGAAAAAGTTCTTTGATCCATGCACCATGACCGCAACGCCCGTCTCGGGCTGGTCAGCGCGACCAAACAGCCAGTCTCGCATCGAGTAACCCAAAAACGTAAACTGGTCGTGGAACGCCGCGTCGTTGTTCTCAAAGCGCGACTCGATATTCAGACCGTTTAGTGTCGCGATACCATGCGCACGATTCTCATTGTACGGATCGATGTCGCGTGTTTGGAGTTGTTTCTTGTACGCAAGAATGCCATCGAGTGCCTTGACGTGCAAAAGGTCGTAAGCGTCTCCACGTCCCGTGGTCAGCAATCGGCTAAACACTCGATTGCTCGGTATTTTGAAATCGTTGGCAGACTTGGCGCGCCATTCGTGCATGCCCTTGTTGATTCCAACATTAGTCATGATGGGCGCTTGGGTGGTCAGCCGGCCATTGAGCGGACCAAAGCGCGGCTGGTCGCCGCCCATGTTGGCCCAGCTGCGGTTCGAAGCGGTACCGCTTGGTGCGATCATAGTCAGCGTAGAGGCCATGTTCTCTTTAGTTGCGCACACACACGTAAAAGCACGATGCACGCCGTAAGTTTATGTATTTGCAGAAAGCAAACCAATAAACGATATTATAAAACTCGCCTCGGTGCGCTGGAGAGCGTGCATGTCAACAACTAACATCAAAAAGAACAAGGCTTTCTCGTGTCCCGAGTTGCCGACAGCGCCACTGTCCATGCAACGAGGAGATTTGATTTGGCCACACAACATCTATTCTTTCATGTGGTACAACGGCATCCTCAATTCACACAAAAACGCGCCCGCTAGTTATCTCGTGCCACTCGACGAGTCGGTCCGTCGCCACTCATTCTATCTCGAGTACGCCAAGGGTCGTGCTCCGGCTCAATTTCAGTTTTATCATCCACAAAACTGCGGCGCTTGTAACGCCAGCAGCTCGCTGTACGATGATGCGGTGTTTGTACAGATATCCACCGGCAGACGACTGTGCTTTACGTGCGTAACAAAAAACTGCAAACCGAGCGAGCAAAGGAAAACTTGTGTAACGTTGTAGTTGAAAATTTTGGTATTAGAACCTTGCCCCATCATCGGAAAAACGCATCTTTTTCTTTTTTGTTTTCCTCTATGTCTCTGCCCTCTGATGTTTTGTTTCTCATTTTTCGCGAGCTGATTCATCAGTTTAACAAAGAGAGGAGAGTCTCTGGCAAAAACCTGCGTGTCTCTGATACCATTCAGCAGTACAAAAGGAACCGCACCATGTCCGCTAAAGCTGCCAAATTTCGCTTATGTGTGGGGATCGTCTGCAAGAGTTGGCTTTCCGTATGCACGCGTCTGTGTAACCAAGAGATACTGATGCTATGTTTCGCGTCGGAATGCCTTGGAAAATTAGTATTTTGCTCCAAGCCAAAGAGTCACATAGTGACAAATCAAAATCTTGCGTCCTACTACCGGAAGTTGGAACAAATGCATCGCGATATCGAAACTTGCATTCGTATGATGCTAGTAGAGAATCCATATGTTCATCCGCATCCTCTACTAGTGGAAAATGTCGGCCTCTATCTATTCCTTGCCGCTCACTACTATGCAATACAACTGAATCGTCTCTGCGAAGAACCACGAGAGCGTTTATTTTGTTCGTATTTTCGAATCAACGAAACTACGATTATCAAGCTAGCCTTTCATGTGACTCAGGAAGATCCTTGCTGGAACAAGTACTGGAAGGATATTGTTCCCCGCTCCAAGCCAGCCGAAGAATTGCATAATCTGATTAGTGATTTCTGTTTCCAAAGGCTATTGTATGATATGGAATTTGTAGTGTATAACAGCAACTACACCATCCCGTATCGCCTTTACTGGAATATTGGCCATAGAGGCTATTGTGTAGAAGGGCCCAATTTTCAATGTGTAGCAATTCCCACGCGCAATAATCTCCCCTATCACCTGACAGAGGTCTTCTCCTCAGACTTTCACTCTCAAAACTCACTGGAACAAAACCCTCTCTTTCAAGAGTACAGAACCTATATGAATTCAAAAGATTACGTAAAGATTAAACTGCCTACCTGAAAAAACTTTTTTTTGCACATGTGAAAAAAATCGTTCCAATGACTCAACATTGCCGAGAAGAAGACCAAAACACCCCAACTACCATTGTATATGTCACTGTAAATACGATCATCGACTCGCAAGGTCGTGTAATTAGCAACAAGACAACGCATGAATTCTCCTCTAAAGCCGGAAGTAATTGTAAAGAAGAAGGAGAAGATTACAAGAAAAGAGATCGAATCGCTGTTCCCTCGCCAAGGCATCATCATCATCAACAGCGTCGGCACTATCACCAAGCCCACCGAGTGATTGTAATCACCAAGAGAATTATCACTGTAGAAAATCACAAGTCCACTTGCGTAAACATTTTGTGAGTTTACGAAAAAGGAAGTCGCTTCCTAATATGGGCACAAAAACAAGGGTCCTCTGAAAAATCGACACTCCGTAAACATTAGACCCGTCGGCTGTCGACACCCTAAAAGCTTTCATAAGGTTTCACACTAAAGTTTACGCTAGGGACTTGGAGAAAATTTTTTTTACAGAACCAACTCTTCCATGAGTCCCGCTTTGACACTATCCAAAACACAATCCCAAGGTATCTCTTCGTGGTTGGGTATTGGGTTGCGTTCTGGTTTCGAGTTGGCCCAACGAGCAGGCATAAAACCCGCAAAGAATATATCACGATTGGACTTTTCTATTTTCCCAGTCTCAAAGCTCTTGCGGCGGATTTCAATGTATTTCTTGCGCGTCTGTGGGTCGGATGGCGCTCGTCCGTAGGTGAGGTACGAGACAAGGCGATAATCAGTATTGCTGGTGTTGGGAAAGTTGCCGTGAGCGGTTCTCGAGTCCCACAGCACCACGTCGCCCTGACGTAGCGGAACTTTAATTCCGCGGCTCCAGAGGGCCTTGCCTTCCTCTCCGACTGGAATGTTGACTAAATCGCTTCGGATCACATTGCTTTTGCTGCCCTTGCTCGCAGGTCCGCTTGATTCGCGAGCAAATTTGCTGCCATAGTGAAGAAAGTCTTGTTTGTGCGATTTAGGTATCACTTGAAATCCTCCAACTTCGATGGGACAGTCCTTCACCGCCACCAGACCTTGAATTCGGCAGAAGCCGGGATCTTTCAGTGGATTTTGATCCCAATGCCAAAAGTACTCGGATGTGCGATTCTTCGAACCAGGGCGCATAAAGCCCATACGATCGATCGAGGGCCAGATGTTGTCGGTCTTGAGTAGGATCTCGCAGAATCGACGAAGTTTTGGTTCTGTGCGCGCGATCCACTGGCCCTTGAGGTGATACATTCCAACAAATCCACGAGAGAAATTATTCATGCCCTGATGATCATAGGGCATATTTTCGTTGGTCCATGTGGACTTGTCGTTGCGTCGAAACTTTCCTCCGCTCGCCTTTTCGAGAGTTTCGAAAAACTCACGTTCAAAGGCGCCAGCGCAACCAGGAATCAGAATTTGTCGAAGCACAACAAATCCATGTTCAAGAAAGAATTCGTATGCCGCTTGGTGTTCCTCTTGGACACAAAAACTGTACATGTCGTAGTTGTATTCAGTCGGTTCAGGTGCCAACAACAATCGAGGAATTTTTTCTTGGTTCTCGCTCGAGTCATCAGTGGGAGCAGGACGTTTTTGAGGCGCTTGCATGGTGGTAGTGGTAAGAGGTGAGTAGGCGGTGAGTAAGTGAGAATGACGGCTATGCTCTAGAGAGCCCGCCTTTTATATGATTAAAAAAAATCTACTAGAGTTAGTAGTAGAAAAAAAACTTTTTTTTCTACTAACCACTTGTACCTAGTCTTTAAAAGGCGGCTTGACTAGAGCTAAAACATCATTCTTTGTAAAAAAAAACTGCGCCACTCATGTGCTGGGTCCAATCGGTCGAGGTTACGTTTCCACTGGAGCTGCTACGCAAAGAAGAAAGGTCATGCAACAAACTTGACTGTACCAGAGACACTCGATGGGGCATGCTAGTGGGTGACAAGAACGAAAGCGACTCTGCTGCAACATTTGAACTATGGCTTTGCGACATTCACATTGACGATGCCGAGCGATGCGCATCCGACACAGGCGCTATGATACGCGAAAGACTCAAACAGAAGAGTGGCATAAACTCAAAGAAAAGAAAAAATCGCAAAGTCCCTAGCGTAAACTTTGGTGTGAAACCTTATGAAAGCTTTTCGGGTGTCGACAGCCGACAGGTCTAATGTTTACGGAGTGTCGATTTTCCAGAGGACCCCTGTTTTTGTGCCCATATTAGGAAGCACCTTCCTTTTTCGTAAACTCACAAAATGTTTACGTAAGAACTTGGCGAAAAATCAATCACACAACTGCCGCGCGATTTTCATAGGGCTCTTCATCTTCACTTTCATCTTCGCTGAATGCTTCGTCATCTTCGTCGTCTTCTCCTCCTTCATGCTGTAACCGAGCGCGCATGATTGCGGCAGACGAAGAGACACGCCACCAACCCTTTCGTCTTTGCATGTCACAAAGCACATCGAGTAAATGATCGAAAGTGGGTCTCTGATGTGCGTCTTCTTGCAAGCATTGCTGAACCACTTGGGGGTAGTTGCTTGGCATAGAGGGCGTGTCGCGAGTCAGATCGAGCCGCTTGCCGCTCTGAACTACTTTTTCAATATCAAACACCTTGCAGGTATCCGAGTAGGGTATCTTCAGAGTAGCAAGCTGCCATAGCACTACGCCAAAGCTCCACACATCAGACGCTTTGGTTTCTGCATCACCTCGCATCACCTCGATAGCCCTCCACTGCACGGTACCGTTGCCCGCCAGCGTGAGTCGGTTGTTTCGTCTGGTTTCTTCGATGGTAAGCGGACGTGGACTTGGCTTTGTGCCGCTAATATCTTTGCTCATGCTGAAATCAGACAGTTTCAGGTTCACTTCCTGCAGGGGGTCGAGTGAAGAAACGAGAAAGTTGGCGTCTTTGATATCACGGTGCAAAACGCCCATTCTGTGCAAGTAGGCCAACGCGCGTGCACCGTCGATTGCAAATTTGATTCGCAGTGGCCATGAAGGAGGTTCGTTTATATCGCTGTCGTCTGGTCTCACGTAACGATCCAGTGAACCGAGTGGCACGTATTCCAAGATGAGAGAGCAGTCTGGAAAATCGGTACACACACCCAGCAGTTGTACCACACATGGATGCGAATAACGAGATAAAACCTTGGCTTCGGTGAGGAACTCTTGGACGTCCATTTTAGTTGGATTGGTAATTGCAAACTGCTTCACCGCCACCACCAAGCCTGTCGCTTCGATCGTACGTTTGTAGACCACGGCCGCCGCGCCTCTACCCAGAGGCTTTTTGTCTCCGATCAGTTCGTTGGATTTGTAGGTTTTCAGATGTTCAGTCAGTGGTATGGCGTGGATTCTCAGAGGTAAATAGTAGGGTGCAAAATCGACTCGTAGATCATCTTCCATTGATTGTGGAGTGATCGCGAAAAACAAACAGCGAGCGCCCGGCAGCAGAGGCATCACCTCCAAGGTGATACACTCGATAGCGCGCGATTCAATGTGCAGCAGATTGATCGAGTTCATGGCCGCTGCAGGCGCGTGAGCAGTAGTAGAAGAAGAAGCCAAAGACAGCAGGTCTGGGCTGCTTGGCAAGACACCCGCGCCATTGTCTGGCGAAGATTGCAATTTGATGCAGACTCGAAGTGGTTGAGTGCTACGATTGAAAATCGAGAGTGTGAACGTAGCAACAGAGAGTATGGGTTGATTCTGGCACTCAAATTGCCACTTATCAAAACCCAACTTTCCGATCAAGTCTGGACGTGCAAAATTCCACACGCTTGTTCTTGCATGCACGCGAATACGATGCAATGGCAGCAGTCGACGCATGCTTTTGTTGAGCGAACGAACATCGGCATCGGAAGGTGTTTTTTCCGAGAGCTGAGACAGTCCCTGTTCTACGGTCTCTATGGAGGCAAGTCTCAGTTCGTATGCTTGTCTTCGCCTTCGTGTCCGTCGGCAGCAATACGACACGAAAACAAGGCTCACTGTTCCCGCGAACACAAAAGTGCATAGTGCAGTCACAAGAACGATAATCCAGGCCTGTGTACCGCCCATTTAAAAGACGATTTGATTTGCATAAATCGATTTCTTATGTAGGTTTATCTGTAAAATGATAGCAAATAAAAAAAAGTTTGTACTGCTTTGTGATACAAAAAAAGGTTTTCCCGCCTAGTACAGACAATAGTTTTTTTTTCAGTGGATGAATTCGCTTGCGGAGGTTCTATTTGCAAACAAACAGGGTTATCTATCGAGTCTCAGTAAGGGCGGTAGAGGCTTCTACGACGCGCGCCCGACGATGACCAAGAAGCGCAGAAGACTTTGTGGTGTGCACACATTTCTGCACAAGAAGACAACTGTGTTTCCCAAGCTGTCGCTAAGAGAGTATCGCAAGAAGCGCGCTTTCAAGCCTACAAAGAAATCTGGCACCAAGGCGAGCAACAAACGTACTGGCAGTAGTTTTCATCGGCACATTCACCACGCTCTTTTCTGCGCAGAGACTCCTTGCATATGCCCAGAGGGAGAGGTGAAGCGACGCCCGGCCAAGGATTCGTACGCGTACAACATGGTACGTGGAGCACTGCACTTTGTGCGTGACTGGAAGCTGTCGCCTTTGGCTGGCGAGACAGTTATTGCGTGTGCCAAGTTGCCAGTGGGCACGCGCTTTGACTGTTTGTTGCGAGATCAGAGCGGACAAAATGTGCTAGTCAGCTGGAAAACGGGCTACGATTCCATTGCAAAGCTGGCTCCCGAGGTGATTCAGGGCGAGTTTATGATGGCCGACGAGGACGATCGCAAGAAGGCCTCTAGTGAAACCATAGCGCTACGCGAGCATATCGCCCAGCTGACCTGTGAACTGCACATGCTACGCGATGAACACCAAGTGGACATTCAACGTGCATGTATTGTGTATTTGTCTCCGAATGACTCGGCGGGCTATCGAGTGGTACAACTGGACCGCAAGTGGGTCACTATGGGCTATCAGAGCGGATGGAATTGGATCATCAAGCATTCTGAATTTGCGCAGCAGTAGCAATTTTTATCATTTGTGCTAAATTCCAAGATTATATAAAAGCAGTTTTACCAAGAACCATTTCAAGTCGAACCCAAATTGCAGGAAAATGGCCGACACTACAGGCGGTCAGCAACTGGGTGAATTTGTTTCGGCAAATATTCAGCACGGCATTCAGAAGGGCTGCCGAGATGAATCACTTTTCGATGCATTGAGACGCGCTCTCAAGAAACAATATCCTGTGGTGGATGGTGATCCCGGATATCATCATCGATTGACGCTGGCGACTCTGGCGCTCGGCAAGGATTCGGCATGCAAGTCCAAGTTGCTCCTGTTTATGGGCGCGCCAGCCAGTCGAGATTTGTCTCGTTTCGAGTGTGATCGCACCGTTATCGATGGATGTGCGCTTGGAAACGGGGTGGGCTATCAGAAGCTGAGCGATGAGCAAGTAATGGTGCAGTTTACTCCTGCTCCTGTTGCCGCTGGCAAAAAGATCCTTGTTCCCGTTCGCGGCAGCTTCAAGCTTGCTGTAAACTATGACGGCGATGCGCTTGGATGTGCTACCGAGGCTCAAGGAGTCTATGTGCTCGAAGAATACCCTATTGGCGGGCAGTACATGATGCTGCGTCTCCCATTGCAGAAACAAAAGCACGTTTCACACTGCGTGAAGCATCAGTTACCGTTGCACGAGCTGCGCGTTCAATTTAAACGCGTAAGCGAGACGCACGTCAAGATTGCCAACGTGAAGCTGGTGCTACTTTTGCGCCCGCAGCCTCATTGGCTTCTCGAGAAGCGCAGCTGCATTCCAGTGGGTACTCGGCGCTGCCCCGTAGAGCCCGCTCCTCTGTCTCACTCGTATTGCTCGGAGGAGGAGCGACGCGAATGCGAACCCGCGAGTGTGCCTAGTGGTGTTGCAGCAATCCTGGACAGCCTTGTTCAGTCTCGCCTCAGCTCATCGGTGGCGCATACCTATCGGCTGGTGGCCAACATCGGACCAAAGCAGCTGTGCGCGATTGGCGCAGGAGAGCAGCACTATCGATTCGGCTCGTGCAGCGAGCCCATTTCGGCCATAGCAGTGATTGCGTACGTGCAGGAGAACGCGCCCAAGACCTGGCGAATTGTGGACCTGCATGATCATCGTGTGCTTGAGTATTTCCTCGCCAAGAACGGAGCACAAAACATTCTCGCTGGACTGAAGCAGATGTACGAGTCGCACGGACATCGTATTCCTTCGCTGTTTGAGCTGCTGAATCACTGCAGTGGACTGCCCGAGCACTTTGCGCTCGGTGAATCTAGTGAACTGGTGCGCAGCCTGGAATCGTGCGGCAAGGACGGTTTAGCTGATACCGACTCTCTGATAGATCCACGTGTACGCGAAGAGTCTATTGGAAAAATGTTGGCAAAACACTGCCGACCTCTGTTTGCGCCTGGTTGCAAGTACCACCACTCGCATCTGGGCTATTCGCTGCTTCGCTACGTGTTTGCTGATTGGCATCAAGGCCGGTCTCATGCGCACATTGAGCGCAGTGCCGCCGAGCTCGGCGCACCTAGTGTACACTACTCGGAAGATGTCAACTTGCGCATGGCCAGCCAATGTCCCACAAGCAACGGATTGATCGAGGACTCGTTGCAGGCGGACAACTACAATCTCTCGTGTGGCATGAAAGCCCGTGTGGATGAGGTCGCAGTGATGCTTTCGGAGCGTAATCCCTGGAGACAAGGCTCCTCCAAGAAGAAGGAAAAGTACGGTTTCCTGGTTCACACGCTGCTGCCCCGTGTTGTGATTCACCGCAACGCGAGCATCTACGCCGGCTACGGCTGGGATCACGTGGCGGTCTCACTGCCTGGCTATCCAAAGACGGGCGTGCGTGTTCTGTTGAAAGTGGGTCACACACGTGGACATCACACCACACTGATGCTTCTGGTGCCTGCGCTTGGTCTCTCTCTTGTCCTGGGCACAAACGCCGACATCTCGTGCTTTGCAGAGGGCAAAGGCGGAAAGAGCGTGCTCAATTTCGTGCAGCAGCTGCTCTCGAGTATTGTTAGCCAGCTCTCTGGACTGGAAAACTGCCATATGCGGCCGGCCCTACTCTTCAATCGCGAGTGCAACGCACAGCTCTCCATCGCTCCTTCGTGCACCCCGCACTATCCCGTGTATCGCCGATACTGCGCAGGCAAGGAGCGCGTGCAAGATAGCAGCGGGAACTTGTGCGCCCTGAACGGCAAGACGCTCTACTCGCTGCTCGATATACGCCATTCAATTGCCACTCTGGATGCGTTTGTGGCACAGAATCGTTCGCCCACCACGGAAGCCCCTGTGCTGCTCAAGATTCAGAAAGACGGCGAGGTGTGGTCGCTTACCGAGCAGACGCTGTATGGCGACTCGGTGACACATACGCTGGGCTACGACCCTGGTGCCTATCGTAACAGCGAAGACGCAGCACGTTCTCTGGCCAGCAATCGCAAGGGAGGCGCGCTGGACACGCGCGGCTGTGGCTCTCACCGACTTGTGGATCCTCTTGATGGTTTGCTGACCGAGTTTGTAGACATACAAGCGAATCAAGTCTACCTGCGTGGTCGTCTCTATGTGCTGCCCGAGACGTATGAACGCATTCGTGTGTTGGTGGCCCCGACATTGATGGACAAAATCACTCGCAATTCGGAAGAGATTGCCACCGCTCGTGCAGAGGACTTTTCCTATGCTCAAGTTCTCAGCGTAGAGTCATCCATCACAGATGCGCCTGCTACCGATCTCGTGGGACGAAGACACGGTGGCGGTCGTCGTGGCGGCGGTGGATTTGCGCGCGGCTTTGGCAGAGGCCTAGCGACCAGCGCTGGACTTGGACTGGGCCTGGCTACAGGCGCTGCGCTTGGATATGGATATCCGTGGTACGGATACGGATATCCATACTACTATGATCCCTATTACTACTATTATCGCCCTGTTGTGTATTAGATTTGATTTTTCCTCCTCGTTTGATTCTCTTCTCGTAAAATTTTTATTTTTTCAGTTGACTACCCACAAAAAAATTTTTAAGCATCAGTAGCCAAAAAATAGAGGCAATCACTTTTTCTGCGCAAGAGCAAACAGAGTAGCGGTGGGATTGCACGCACTGTACTAGAAGAAATAATAAAAAAATTTTTCCGATTCTTTACAGACTAAATTCACGCTCGGTCTCTGCAACAACAGAATAGGGACGCTGTTGAACGTCCTTGGCAAGCGGACGAGGCTCGCACGCGTTGGGGCATCCACAGTGCAGGAACAGTGCCCACAGCGGCACGAGAATGTACAGCACTACATCGGCGGCAAAGTAGCCCCAAGTCTCTTTGACGTAGCTAATCTTGCGAGTGAACGCGTGACCAAGGATAAACATCACGGCAGCAACAATCCACGCAGCGCTGATCAGCAGCAGAGCGATAATATGGTTCCACGGCATAGCCTGATGATCGGGGTCTTGGTGAATCTTGGCGCGGCGGTACCACCAGAGGCATGCTTTGGCAAACAGGAAAATCACAGCCGCAACGCAGAGGGCAAAGATACGAGTTTGCTCGAGCGAAAGCAGCGTAGCGGCCAGCGGGCCAACCATGCTCAGTGCGAGCGCAATGGCCACAGTCCACGAGTGACGACCCGACTGGAAGCCGAGGTATTCGGTGTAGCCAAAGGTAAGCGCGAGTCCGTAAATGAGAATGTAAAATGCCCAACGCAGCCAAACCACTTCGATTCCGTCTCCGCGCACAAACGCACCCACGTTCCACAATAGGCCTCCGCCGAGTACGGCGCGAAGAAACACTGCAGGCAAGAAACTCCATAACATTGGATACAAGTATCCACGACGGGTGAAAAGCACCCACAAGAGAAGGAACACTGAAAATGCTCCAAAGAAACTGATATCTACAATCAGGGCGGTGCGTAGATCGCCGCCCACGATGTTGCCCATGGCGGTTGCTAGTACTACTACTACTATAGTGAGACCACACGATAATTTTTCAGACTTTTCAATTCTCTTTAATAGGTTGCTTGTAACTGTACACTCTTGCATAGAGGTTTCAGTTCTTCTGGGCTCTGGTTATCATTACTGCTCATAGACTCGGAAAGTCTTTGCAATTGAAAGTCTTCCTCTTCGTCTTTGTGTTGTCGCAGAGGCTGTTTTTTCATGATGGGTACGGAACGAGACGGAGCATGCGGCATGTCTTCTATTCGGAGTTGTTCGAGTTCCAATTCGAGTTCGGCGTTTTCTTCCGGCGTCAGTGTCTGTTCAGAGCTTGCGAAATCTATTGAAATGCGGTCCATGATTTCTTGCGAGGTTGTTAGCTGTTCGTTGGCATTGTCTAGAATCTGGTCGACGCGTTCTATGTTGACTTGTTTGTTCATTGATTCTAGTGTGCCCGACGCTGCTTTGATACCGCCAACAATCTGGCTCATGAGAATCGCCTGTTCAATAGACTCTCTCAGATGAGCGATATTCCCAATGATTGCAAGCAGTCGCTGGATGTCCTTTTCGAGTCGCCTACTCTCTGCTATCTTCAGTAGAGCCGCATGACGCGCGTTGCTCTGCTTCTTTTCGAGTGCTTGCAGCTTTGCGTTCCATTGCTTTTTCGATAGGTGTTCCATGCGCTTCGTACACATTTCCTCCAGTCGATGTAGCTCTTGGATCGAGTCTCTGGCTTGAATTACAGGATCGGGTTTTGTGATCATTAGGAGACACGAGTTTCCCATCTTCACTAGAGAGACTCTTGGGTTTTTTCTTTTTGTTTTATAATTTGTCAATTTTTAATGAAAAACCCCAAAAAATCTTTTGATACATTCTTCTTTCAGTGGCCCTGTGGACGTCCGTGTGTCGGAATCGTATTGCCGTCTGCATCTGTGGTAGTGGTTGCATCAGCAGCACTCGAAACGCTTGCTGCAAGAGTGCGATAAGAGAATGGCGGCACCGACCACTGTACAGTAGTGGTGGCATTCCAGTCAAAGATCTCATTTGCTAGAGCAGAGGGCGCGAGCATCTCGCCGTCGTAGCCGGGTGTGATTCTTCCGTACGCAGTCTCCCAGTTTTGCAGCGTGGTTTCAGTAAACACATTGGGATTGAATCGGTTCAGGCACTGTGCTGAGGTTCGAACTGAGGCTACTGACCAGCCCGAATCAACCACTCGGTAGGCATGATTGGCCAAACAAACGGGAACATTGTTGCCAAGAGGTGCACGAGCCCATTGGAATACTTGCTCAGGCGTGAATGTAGCTCCAGCGCTGTTGTAGTACCAAGCAGCTTCCTCCCACTCACCAAATACCTTGATGGGTTCGGTGATGTTGGCAGCAGGGAAAGCGCGCTTCAGGCTGCGCGACAACTCGGCACGGAGAGCAGACTCGGGCAATGCCAGCAAGGCCTTCCAGACATCGACGCACTGATAGTCTGTGTAGACCACTCGGATAGTGTTGTGCAGGCTAGCATATGGATTATTGTGCGCCTCCAGACGGGTGAAGCATCCGCCGCCAACCTGCAGCAGACGATAGTTTGCATTGTCACTAAAGATGCCAGCGTCGCGCCACCAAGCACTCGAGTACTGAGCCGCAATGGTGACAGAGTTAATAGGCTTGGGCGCCTTGGACTCGGGACGCGCCAGAATCTGTGTCACCACATTGCCTGATACAGACTTGAGCTCGCGCGGCGCGATGCCCAGTACAACTTGATCAGCGACAATGATCCGCTGTGCAGTAGTGATGCGGACTCTGCCGCCAGAGATGGTCTCAATAGAGAGTGCAGGTTCGTTCTGGAAGAATTTGGCACCGTTCTGAGTGGCATTGGAGCGCATACGACGACAGACCTCGCTGAAGCCGCCCACCGGGTAGCAGTTGTCACCAGTGTTCCACTCGCGGTTGTACCACTCGAGGTAGCCACACGGATCAAAGCCGCCAAAGCAGTCGCCCAAGAAGCCCACGTTCACTGAGCAGATAAAGTTGGCGTACGTTTCTCCAAAGTACGCCTGATACATCGAGTAGGTATCCTTGAATTCGCCGCAGCGCTGCGACGGATGGTTTCCGGCAGCATAGTCATCAACGCCAGTCAACGGATTGATGTTCACACCGTTTCCTTGCTGCGCACCCAGAAGATACAGCAGAGCACTGTACTCGGGATCCGAGGGGTACTGACCAAAAGGCGTATTGGGCAAATCCCAAGCAGCACGAATCGCCTTCTTGTAGCTTGCATCGCCCTGGCGTCCAAAAAGATTCCAGCGGCTTGTGAAACCATTGCAATACGAGGGAATGCCAAGTTCGTTGAATAGATTACGGAGTGGAACCATGGTTCCAAGAGGGTAACGCAGAGCATGGCTACCGAATCTAAGCGGCTTGTTGGCGGTGCTGCCAACCAGCTCCGTGTCACGAATGATGCCACACAACTGGTCCGTGGCTTCCACTAGAGCCACCTGATTGGGTGTCGCACGAGCAGCTCGAAATGCGGTATGCACACCGCCCATGCCACCGCCGACAATGGCAAGCTTCACAGTGAGTGTCGGCAGAGAGGCAGCAGATTTTTCGACCAACTGTTCCGCGGCGCTCAGGATACAAGTGGGACACTTGGGCTGACTGCGGAAAGCTGCAATGCCTCCAAAGACCGCACCAAGTACCGCCGCTACAAAGATAAACACCAACACGAATCGGAAGAATCCCAAGCCCCAAAAGCCATGGAAAAGACCACGGATGTCGTCGTTTACCGAGTGATTGTACTTTTCTTCATACACTTGCTCATAGGAACCGGGCCGCTGTTGTTGTTGCTGCTGGCCACGGTACTCCATTTTTTGGATATTGGAGCAAAAGAGTACGCTTTTAATAGGGACAGAAACACAGAAGAAAAAAAAACGTTTACAAAAAAAATTCGAATGTGTCGCCCGCTTTTTTTATTGGCTTCGAAGCCTTGCTTGCCCCAGGTCAATCCTAAGTTCAGAGAGCCTGAGACTCACAGACGAGATTTGTCGATCGCAAGCAAACTTCTTTTCGGAAAAATAAAGAAAAGCAAAAAATGGTAAAGCTCCGATAATAGGCCAGAATCGAAATTGAGGATAATTGTTGCTCAATGCCCACACCACAGGAGCACATCCAATAGCCATCAGTCCTCCTATATTGTAAGTGTCGCGTTGCTTGCCGATTTGTTCTAGTTTCTCTTGGCATTCCTTCATCTCGACTTTCATCTCCTCTACTGAAGCAGCCATTTCCTAGTTCTTCTTTCTAACTCTGTTGCTGAAGCAAAGAAACTTTGTACGAGACAGAAAAAACCTTTTTATTATTGGCGGAGAAAAAGAATTATTCGTAATGTTGAGATAGGGAGAGAGGAAAAAAAAAGAAATGTTTTTGTGTCTTATGTTAGTTTTTTCTCTTTTTGCAACTATAAAAACAGACTCAAATGTTTGGAGAGATATCAAACCCCCCAATGTCTGTTGTTTGTCGTATCCTTGTTTTGGTTTGCCTTTTGTCGCTTGGTGTCCTTGCGCAGCGCAAGACGACTACCGCGCCGCCACCACCGCCTCCGACTACCACCGCCCCACCACCGCCGCCGACTACTACTGTTTACAGTGGCACCTATGCTCCCAACAGCCGTTGGAATCTTTTCAATGGCACCACTCAGGAAGAGGAACAAATGAACGAAGACGAAGCTGTTGGAACCCGCGTTGTGGTACTGGCAAACAACCTCTATGCATACAAGCTGCGATACTACAACCCGAGCAGCAACACTGCTCAAGTGACCGGACGTCTGTGGAATGTCACCAGCAACAGCAACACTGTGCTTGTTGAGCTTCAATTCCCAGTTCCTACTGGAGCCGGATACCTCGAAGTTAACATTCCGACACCGATCCCTCTTCGCACTTCCGACGTATACGTCACCTCTTACCTTGGGGCTCAGTGGCGTGCTAAAACTCTCAATACTCCACTTCTCAATGCTGCCATCACAAACGGACCCCTCGTAGCGCTGGCAAACTCAAACGGCGGCAACGGCCTCTCGGGCGGCATCTATACACCGCCGAATGATAGCTATGGCGGCAATCACTTTTATGCCGATATTGTCGTGGGAAATTGATAGAATTCGTTTCCTTCCAATAAAGTAGTACTTTATTGATTTACACTATAGTTGAGAAGATTATTCCAACATAAATCAGAGTTTTAAAAAAATTCGTATTCTCAAGTTCTAGTTAAAAATAATAGGCTTTTTTTGCATCCATGAATACAACCGATTTTATCCGGGAGGTACTTGGAGTTTATCCACAATTGAAGAAGGTCCATTGCGAATCCATGCTTCCAACTGAATTCTCTTTGGTTTCATCGTTCTTGACAGCTCACATAAACAAAAAGCTGTCTGAGATTAGACAAAACGCTATGAATATTGCCACGCAACACGCTTCTCCTGTCGTCCCATTGTATATACAAGACTTTCATATTCTCGCGCATTGTATGCTAACTGTCGACTACCGCGGAGGGTGCTTTCGTTGTCTACTGGTTTGCCTGGACCACCGTGCCGTACTTGATGAAGCACTCGGATATAATTACTACACTAGTGGAGGAAGACGAAACAATTACGCTAGCGTGCATAAAATTAGATCTTGATCACATGTATTCATTTGTTTAAAAAAAAAATTATCCTTAACAACGTGCACCAAGGCAAAAATATCCTCTAATTTTTCTTTGATTTTTTAGTAGAGGAAGCACTTTTCTTTGCGGTAGTAGTCTTCTTCTTTGGCACAGAGGCTTTTTTCTTTGTGGCAGTGGTCCCCTTCTTCTTCTTCTTTGCTGGCGCAGCGACCTTCTTCTTCTTGGCGACTGCTTTCTTTTTTGGCACGGTAGTAGTAGTTCGACGCATGAGATTTTGAATGAGATACTTTTCGTTGGTCTGAATATCCTTCAGCAGTGTGTGAATCTTTTGCTGGGTCTGCATCACTTCACTCTCGAGCTTATCCACCTCGGCTTTGAATTTTTTCACTTTCTTGGATGCGGTATCAGCACTCTGAGCAGCACCGAGCGGATTCACTCGGTACTTTTCCCATGCGGGGACATACGAAAGATCAAATGGTTCTGGCGGACCTCCAGGTAATAGAGGTCTCTTATTATTATTAACTGGAGGAGCAGCAGGCTTGGAAATACGATGCATGGTAAAAAAAAAGTCCAGTAATGAATGGATGATTTTTTGCTTGCTAAATAAATGATTTTTTTTTTAAAAAAACCTTCTAATATTGAAAGACTTTTTGACGACAATTATTATTCAATGGGTGCTGAATTCAACAGCGTTTTGTCGTGTGTTGCTGCTGCTGATGGCGGCGGCGAGGATTTTTCATTATGATTCGCTGTTGTTGTTGTCGTCACCGCCTTCGTCGTCGCTTCCTGTCGTACCATGACCAGGTCTGATGATAATGCTGCTCGGTCTATCACGTCTGCTTGACCAGAGTTGACAAGCCTAAGTGATGCGCGACGAACAGGACTTTTGAAGACAATTTTCGTAAGCGACTCATCAAACGAAGACTGCTCCTTTGCAGTTTTCAGACGAACTCGGATCTCGTCCTTCCGTGCCATTAGCCAGTCGTGAATCTCCTTGTACACCCAGTCGGGGACTCGGCGCAGGTACAGTTCGGGGGAAGGAGAGACGAATTTGTCCTTGAGCAGTTTCAGGTAGTATTCGGAGCACTTTTTCTGGTTGCTTTGGAGAAATTTGTTCATGCAAACCATGTGCGTTTCCTTTTCGCCAAATTCAACTTGATTCACCAGGTTCTGAAGTATCTTTGTCACTAGAATCAGAACTCGTCTGACGTTCGAGGGGATCTCCGAAGAGCTTTTGAAGAGTCCTGCGTGTTCGGGCGCCACGATGGCAGGACAGATGAAACGCAGAAACAATATTCCCCCCAAAGCTGTGTGGCTATGTCCAGAGAAACGCTTCTCTACCGCTTCATCAATCCAGTGGCATAGCTGTCGAATGGGAGCTGGTAGGTCGCCGTGGGACGAGATGATCTTTTTTAGAAATTTTTCGCAAACTTCCGACAGTGTTTTCTGAGTGCGTTTGAGTTCTTTTTCGTCCTTTGCTTTGGTCATCCTCACTGGGTCGAGTTCCACATCCAGTGTCGTCTTTAGCAACAATGGACGGACCAGAGGGCCGATAATCGACAGGAGATATCCAGAGCCGTGCAGCTGCACAAACTGTGAGATGATCTCCATCGACAGTGAAGTGCCTCGCAGTAGAGTTTCTGCCGACTCTGCGGCATTGACCTCTTTCTGAATACATGTCTTTAGCAATGAATCCATAGAACCCGTGTACGTGAAAAAGTAGTTCAACGCCTCGGCTACGACCGAGTTGGGCTTGTCTGACGATTCGGTTAGATCGAGCATCGTGTTCAGCACAGTCTTGTCATCGAGTAGCATTCTCTCCATCGGCACAAACGGATTGGGGGCAGGCTTGAATTTCACAGCAAAGGTTATCGTGGCAAACGGTTTGCCCTTGCCACCGATATCAGCTTTGTAGTCCACATAGGTATTGGGCTTCTGCTCGAGATCCGTCAGAGCGATCTCGTGCATGACATACTGGGCCTTGAGAAAGGTGTCTTGATTACTGAGGATGTCGAATGAACTGCACCATATGGACAGTTCCATATCGAAACATGTCTCTGTTACAGGAAACTCAAAGCGCTCGTCCCAGTGTCTTGAGAGGGTGTTGCAGGGTGTTGTCTGCATGCTACGCCTTTCGACATTGATTCCCACGCACATTTTGAATGTGGCGGCATTGTTGCCTTTTGGACGAGCAGTGAGCTCTGCGTCTCTGATCAGCACCACCACGTTTCCAAGTGGCACTTTGGGTTCGGTAAGTAGAGGCGAGAGATTCTTTGCGCCCTTTAGATCGGAAACGGTATCGACCAGCTGTTCGTTGGAGCTAGTAGAGGTGATAGTGGTTCCGGTGGGGTCATCAGAAGAAGAAGCAGACCGATCCATAGAATCGTCGGTTGTGGCGGGGGAAGTTTGGTGCAGGCCAATATGCTTTTTTTTCCTACCGTTTGTTTTTTGGTTGCTTCGGTGGTGTTTTATTATAATGCGGATAGCAAGATGGGTTTAAATGTAATCAAATTTTTTTTGCTCATAGTTAGTTAGACATAGGCATGCCCCAAATAGGGCAGTATTTGCTCAACAACAAAAAACACCACTACTCGTGGCCACTATTGTTAAATCCGTCCGCTCTATCATAGGAAGTAGTGACGCTGCCTCTAGCGGTCACAGACTTTGAATTCGTGCTTCCGTTGCCGCTGGAAGAACCAAACGTAGAGCCAATGTAGTCTGATACCAGAGGGCCGAATTGCAACAGATAGACTGTCAACGCAAAGAACACTGCAAATGTACATTTTGCAATAAACTGCACTTGGTAGAATCCGTTCGATCCCCAGATAGTGGCAGTGAATGCAATTGTGATAAAAGCAACGAGGTAGACCAGCCACATGATACGGCGAGCCTCGCGGTAGTCCTCGTTGAGTGAGCGCGTGACGAAAACGATCACAACCGAAGTCAGAAGCAGTAGCCCCAAGAAACAAATAACGGTAAACAGCCAGCCCATGCGCGCCGGACTAGAGTGCGAACAGTCCAGATAGAACGTGCCCTCGTTTTGTTTGTCTTCTATCATACTGGGCACGGGTGACGCTGTCGCAGTCCATACGATCAGTAAGATGAAAATAACAAACAACAGTCCGCCTGCAATCGAAGCCAGTACTCTCTGATGCACTTCTTCATCGTGCGTCTGTCCGGTGTTTCGCATGTGATATCGATAAGCAGAGCCTATAGCCTTGGCAAAAAGCACGCAGATGATGCAGGCTGCTCCTGACACTGACAACCAGATCTGAGAAACGCACGAGGCTTTGGTAGGTTCTCCGGCCAGCGGGAACACGGTGAACGCCGTCAGAATAATGCCCAACAGAATGGCCACGATGAACCAGTATCCTTGCTGAGCAAAGATCTGTTTCCCAAATTTGAAGGCGATAAAGAATGCCGTGGCGATGGAAGCCAACATAATGATGCACGCAAAGACCATAAAGATGATTGATGCAATGTGTGAGTACTCGTGCCACTTGAGGAAACCGGGCGGCGGTCTCGCTCGCACAGGGTACACGGGAGTTTCCAGGGCAAGTGTATCGGGAGCAACAGATCGCAGCTCAAACTGGCCAGGAGTGCTACCGTTGCTCTTGGCGGGCAAAAACTGTGCGCACAGACCAGATTGATCGAGTTCGCCCGAGGGCAGGAAACGGATCGGGCCCATGAAGGTCTCATTCAATGTGGTGCTTCGCAGTGCTGCAATCAATTCATCGCTGGTAAAGTTGGAGTCCACTCGAGACACTGCGTCAAGCAGCACAAAGCCAGTAGCAGCGGAGGCAGCGTCCAAGAAGGTAGGAGTAACATTAAACTCTGAGCGGTACTCAGCGACGAAACCCGCAGTCGATCCGAATCCAAAATACGAGTCGACGTACTCTTGTGCCGCAACCCATTGATCTCCGGAATTCCAGTAGTGCACCCGCCAATCGAGTTCCTTATTCAGCACTCCAATAGTTGCTGAATTGGTGACAAAAGTCGCCTTGGGTTGCCATGAATTCAGGCGCGCAAACATCTGGCGCGCAAATGGCAGACATACTTGCGGGCCCAGAGCCAGTACAAGTAACTCGGGCTTGATAGCACTCAGACGAGGAATTGTATCTCCAAACTGTGTAGCGGCCCTATCGACTGTGGTATTGTACAGAATTGTGATGTTCTGCGCAGCCAACTGTGAGAAGATGGTATTGCGTGCGGTCACTTGGAAAGAATCTGTGCTGGCAATCACCGCGGCTGTGCGTATTCCCAATTGCTGTCCGTACATGCGCATGCAACTGCCAGAGCGTTTCGATGTCTGCACAAGCAAACCGACAGCGTGTGGATAGGCAGTCGAGTTGTAGAATGTGGGTACGGAAGCACCGCTAAAGATAAACGGAATGTTGTACTGACGTGTAATGTTGATGACCGGTTGAGTGATAACGGTTGTCCATGGACCAATCACTGCGTGCACTGGAGTGGGTATGCGGAGGAATGTTTCGCCTTCCGGCCGAGACATCATTTCATAGAGATAACCGGCTGTCTCGGGATTGGAACCATCGTCCAGGGTGTACATTCGAAGTTTGTGCTGGACGCCATCGCGCGTGGTGAGCATTCCACCTCGATTCCTCTGTAGCCAATTAACGAAAAACTTTACACCATTGTCGACTTGTGTGCCCTCGTCGGCGTAGATTCCTGCGCGCGGTACTGTGCGTCCAACGACGATATCAGCACCGGTGACTTGCTGAGCACTGCAAATCCCAGCAGCAACCAGCAGTACCAATAGGAAAGTTGCAGAAAACATATGCAAATTCATTCTACAGGATGTACATTCTTACGAAATCGCACTTCTTATACACGGAAGGAATAATCGCACCGTTAGAGAAAGAAGAAAGAAACATTACTGAAACGTGGCACTGTTCTGAAAGCCAGGACATAAATAACCGACTGTCTCTTTTGCTGGAGCGTCTGATTTTTTTCCCTCTGGGACTCGAAAGAAGATGTCTGCACACAGAAACGACGAATCAATTCTTTTCAATAGTGTTCGTGAGCTGGTGGGTGACCACGCTCTTCAAGTCAAACTTGAGAAGCTTCATCTGACGGCCGGTTTCATCACATGGGAGGATACCGCTCGAAACAAAAACTCGTGCGTCGGACCAAACATCTCCGACATGGCTCTCGCGTGTAGCGATAGTAGCATGCCTGTGATTCGTCCGCAGAATTTCAAGGACATCACGGTGGACATGCCAATTGACAAGATCCCTATCTTGGTCGGAAACGAATCACGCGAGGGCGCTCAAGTCAAGAGAATCACTCTCGCCGAGTATCTCCAGAATATCGCTCTCTACACGGGCAATCCCAAGCTCAGCTCGATGTATCGTCCCGAGCGCGACTCGAGAGTGGTTGTATCGGCACAGGCTTGTATCTTGCCGCTGTACGAGGGCAAAGTGCCCTTTCACGTGTCGCTGTACAACTATCAAAGCTCAAGTGACGACCCTGCGGTACTTGTGATCACCTCGAGCCCCCATGGCACCTCGGCTCAAGTAGTAGATCGAAATACGCGCGCACTGTATCTGAACGATCATGGCACTGCAGTTGAGTTTGTTGCCAAGCGCCTGGAAGACGATCGTCGCGAAAGAGGCGTGGCTGTCGAAGGCGCCATGACCAGCGAAGAAAAGGATCGCAATGCGCTGTACATCATTCAAGTGCCACTTAAGACAAAGCCAAAGATCTCTACTGGCTTTGGCTACAAAGGCGCTTGTCTCGGTGACGGCGGCGGAATCAAATGCAAAAGCATGTTTTCTTTTGGAGGAGGTGGATGGGGAGGAGGTGGTGGTGGATGGGGAGCAGAAGAGAAGGGACCACGAGGCATGGATCACGCGATGCTTGAAAAAGGCACAGAATCCAAGGGCGCTTTCGAGGGCACGCGCGGACTTGCGCTGGAGCGCGACTACTACTATCCTATTCGCGTGACGGTACAATTTTACGCTGTCACCGACACGCCTCACATTGCCGACTCGAATATCGAGTACATTGCAGAGAACATCCAACGGATCTATTCGCTGGGCGAGAAGATGTCCTCGCTCGTGACCGACAAGAACACGGGCCGCGTGACAGAGCCAAAGAAAGACGACAGTGCAGTGTGGGCATCTGCACGACAAGGATTTTCATTGTAATGCTCATTTATTGTTATTAAAAAGAATAAAAACATTTAATGTCTTCGTGTAATAATACTACTACAACATGCGCACCATCTTCTACGCTATTTTACTGAGTGCCCTGGTGACGATTTCGGTCGGAGTTCACGTGATACTCGGACCTACATCTGCCGAGGAGGATTTCGATGTTCTGTACGAGGCCAGTCCTGATGAACGACTCGATGTGGAGTTTCTCGCCGGAACCTACAAGCTCGCTCTGGATCCGCATCCCTCTGTGAAGCACGTTTCCATTATGCCTCACAAATCAGTTAGGGACAAAGAATATGTCACCATCGTCAATCGCGACCAGCCACACACCTTCTATTCTCTCATGTCGCTCACTGTGCACAACATCCACTTTCAGTGTGCTGCTCCGTGCTTGGAAATTAAGATGGAAACAAACGGATATGTCAACATAACCAATAATTCGTTTGACTCGACACAAGAGTAAAAAAATCGCTGCTAACGATGATTTTTTTTGTTACGTGGCATCGATCTCAATAAAAATAGAAACCAGAAATTTTTTTTTGCCATCGAGTATGAATCCTATTGCGCTTCAAAATGAGCTTATGTTTGTGGTATCCAAGGACGAGTGCACTGTAGTTTACTTGAATGATCCACAGTTTGGAACGATTCCAATATTTACTAGAGCCATAAGCCCATTGGACCTGGCAGCGCACGTGTTGTCATTAGTACCGACCGGTAGAATGATATCACCCAACGCTTTTCACAAGGCTTATGGACTTCCTGTTCCACTGAGCGTCCTTGAAGGACAACTGTCTTGGCAATGTCTAGACATGAAAATGGAACAACGTGCAGAGTATGCAGATGTTGTCACACGTCACAATACCACCATGTTTCCTGAAGCGATTCGCCACGCCACCGAGCAGTGGCAGCAAGACGCCGATCATATTAATAGCCTATCATTTTTCCAGTGGTATCAAGCCATGTCACAAGTATCTCGTACTATCACCACGACAGTGGCAAATGCTGCTTGGGTCGCTGTATACGCCAAGGAGAAAGAGACACGCAAACTCGCTGATTGTGTGTGTAGACAGATGTGTGAAAACATGAAGAAATATAATCGTCACAGGAATGTCTTGTTCGTACTGTTCTGCATATTACCATTATTGTTTGTTTTATTTGGATATATCATATCAATTTTTGTGTAAAATTAGTTTCTCTAAGACCTTAGAAATGAGAAGAAACCAAAAAGGGGGGAAACGACAGTTTATAGTCAAAAAAAAACTCTGCGGTATAATGATTCTTTTTTTTTTGCTCTCAGAGCTTAAGCAGCCTGAGCAGCGGCGACCTGACGATCCTTGCAGGTAGTGAAGCAGCGAGGCACCAGCGCTCTAACTGTATATTCAAAGGGAGCACCACCAACGAGCCACTCGACCGAGACCAGAGTGCGGGGATCCATCAGGCGAGGCTGGGGGATGTAAGCCCGACGGAGGGTGTTGATGATGGTGCGCCACTGGACGTAGCCCTCGTTCTTCAGAGCGCGGGGCAAGTCTTTGACCAAAACGGGGTCGAGGATGGCAGCCGTCTCTGTGGGCAGGTCGCGGATGCGAAAGTACTGTCCGGTGGTGCTGTTCTTCACCACACCACTGGGGAACTCGTCGATGCCAAAGGTGGAGAACTCAGAGCGAGCGTAGATCACGTCGGTCGAAAAGTTGCCGCCGACGCATTCGACCATCTCGCGCACATTTTCGTACGCCAGAGCGACGTTCACGGTGATGTCCCAGCCGAGGGTGAGATTGGTGTTGCGCACCCATGCAGGGTAAGTGCCGTTGCGGTAGATGCCCTGACGACCGGCAAATTCCGCAATGCGCTTGTCGAGCGAGGGAGGGGGCAGGCCGACCTGGCTGAAAGCAAAAGCACCGCTTCCTTGGTTGGGCAGATCAAACACGGGGTACCGATAGGCTCCGTATCCAGCGGCGAGATCCTCGCCGTTGCAGACCTGGCTGGTGACCGACGAGGGGATGGCAAGAGAAAAGTTGAGCACACACAAAAGGCCGAAAAGGACCGCCAAGGCAAAGGAGCAGTGGCGCATCTTGGTTTTCAAAAGTGGGGTCCGAGATACAAAAATCTTAGACCTACCCAGCCGCTTTAGTATGCACTTTTTCACTCGGGGAAAAAACTTTAGAATCTTTGGTGTAATAGATTTTTTTTAATTCAAGCAGAGCCATAATTGCATTGGACCCCGGTAGAAATGTCAATCTAATTCTTTTTTTTTTAGAAATTAGGAACCACATTTGAATAAGGCAGAACAGAGCCGTTATCCGGTACGTTGGGAATGTAAACAGGGAATCGCACACAGTTGTTATCAAAGGTCATCTCAAAGAGAGTGCGTCCGATGTTGGTGCACACCTCGTAGGTGTACCATGAGTCCTTCACTGCCAAGTCAGTGATGTCGAGCCATTGACAATCAAGCGAAGCGGGATAGTTGTCGGTACGACCACGAGGAATGCCCTGATTGATGCAATCAAACTGGGGCGAGCAGGCCACATCCGAACCCGTCGAGTACCGTTCTGCGTCTTCCATGCAGTACGAGAGCTTGGCACCAGGAAGTGCTAGCACATTGGAGGAGCTGTTGTAGAGCGCAAAGCGCGCAAACTTTTCAAAGTGGTAGTGCTGATGGCAGGCAGCCCATGTAAACAGATGAGGGCTCTTGGCAATATTGGGACCCGTGAAGCCGCTCGTGCCCACATTGTGCACACGAGTATCAAATCGCAGCAAGAGGCGTCGGCCAGAGCCGAGCACGCAGCCTTCGGCAATTGCACACGATGTCTCTGGGAAGTCGGACCACTGAAAGTAGGCAGACGAGAGAACCTCTGATTTCTCGTTTGGTACGAGATCAGGCATCGGTTCGTCAATCTTGTGCCACTGGCAATCAGAGCCACAGAATTGATTCTGCGAACCGGTGCCTTGGCATTGAGGCGCGAAATTGTTGCAGCTCTTCACAGGAACGCACTCTCCCTCTAACAGATCGCACACCTGCTTGTTCTTGCAGACACCGCACGAACCGCCGCATCCATCTGAGCCACACGCACGAGACTTGCAATCCGGCTTGCAGGGAACCGCTTGGCACCTACCAAAGAAGCACTGAGTTCCGTTGGAGCATACACCGCACGAGCCACCGCAGCCATCATCGCCACAGAACTTGCCCTCGCATTTGGGTGTGCATCCAGGAGTAAACTTGATCGCCAGCTTGTATGCATTCAGAGTGGAGGTAGCGTATGCAGAAGCAATGATGGTGTAAGTGCCGGGAGGAACGAGACCGTCACAACGCGACGCGAGATTACCGGGCGGAGTCTGATCATCTGAGCACAGACGATCCGCGGCGGTGAGCGTGAAAGGCTGACAGTTGGAATCGTGGATCGCAAGCAGGGTATCGAGAGTGTTTGCGCCATCGGCGGCGGTCATGCGAATCTCAAAGCCCATAGGGACGTTGACGGTAAACTTGTACACGTACTCGGGAATGCCAGGAGAGTTGCAAACTGGCTGTGCCAGATCGATGCCCTGGCGATTGTCACCCAAGATGTCAAACAGAGCACCAGTATCAGGCACGACGCCATTCGCTCCTACTCCAGGCAGCGGCTCGGGATTTGCACACGATCCGGGCTGAGTAACAACACCGCACGCGCCAGCAAGGCAAGACTGACCCGAGGGGCAACTGCCGCATGAACCTCCGCAGCCGTCATCGCCACACACCTTGCCCCTGCATGAGGCTTTGCAAGCGTCTGGAAGGCACTTGAGGCACGAAGCTCCGCCAAGAGGTGTTCTGGCACAAGATCGATTCGCCTCAATGCATTGATAGCTAGCGCACAGATCACCGCTGGGGGACACGCATGGCAGCGCGCTGGGACGCACACAGGACTGACGCACCAAGCGCTCCACTCCGTTGCAATAGATGCCATCAGAGCACGTGATCTCAATGGCCTTGCTGCTGACGATAGTGAGAATCTGAGAAGTTTGCTGGACGCGCACGGTCCAGCGCAGAGATTCATAGACGCCCTCGATAAACGGAGCATTGATAGAGGCAGCGAGCACAAAAGTGCTGCCGGAGCGGTATGTCTGGAAGATCACTGCGGATGAGATTGCAGGCCACTGCGGTGCAGAGCCGCTAAAGGTCGCTTGAAGAGTGCTACCGGCCGGGATTTCCGATGCGACCACATCAATGTGCACGTTTACCACTCCTCCAGGTAAAACGCGCACTGGAAGAGTAACGCTGGCAGACTCGTACGCCAATGCAATGGAGCAAATAAAAAGTAGTGCTGTTACTAATGAGCCTCTACAGCGCATTTTTTGTTGGATATTACATTTCTTTTTTCCAAACCTTTAATATCGCTTACGAAGGGGGGGCGTGATACTACTAGAGACTAGTAGTTTTTATTAAAACGTTTCTAACGTAGAATTCGAGGGCGCGCTAGTATAAATAGCCGGCAGACTTGAGCTGCTTCTTTCAGCAGTGCTCACATACACACATGCTCGCAAGCCAGACCGTCTCCATTCAGAAGCAGAATCGCCTCCTTCCAAACAAAAAGAAGGCAAACAAGAACCGAGACTACTGTGTTCGATGCGACTCGAAGCTCTCAGATGGCGAGCGATTGGATAAGCTCGGCGTGTGCTTCAGCTGTGAGTCTCGCTGTCAGTGGTCTGAGCTCTGTTATGCCAAGCCAACCGCATACTATCATGCGATTTATGGTCCGATCGTCTTTCGTGATAGTCTCTTCTGCAAAGGCGAGACTGACGTTTGCTGTAATGCCTGTGGTATCTCGGCTTGCAATGACTGCTCAGCGAACGATTGGAATCGATGTGCTGAGTGCTTGGAAATGTACTGCACCATACAAAAGTGTGTAAATGCAAGAGCAGCAAGTGTTCGTGATCCAGAAACAAATGAATTCCTCTGCGGAAACTGTCAGGAGTGAACGAAGGAAAAAGCGAGCCATCTTTGTAATTTGTTTTTTTTTTAAAAAAAAAAACCATTGCATTTAAAGCCACTTTTTGCTGGTTTTTTTTCATTAAAACCTCATAAAAATGAGTAAGCAAAAAATGGATTCTTCTACCATTTTACCACTAAGCAAACGAAGAAAAACCAAAATGGTTGTACATCTACCGCAACTACCTGCTGAGATTTGGTTCATGGTGCTTTGCAGAGCGCGCGTCTTTGATCTCTGTCGAATAAGAAGAGTTTGTCTGATGTGGAAGGAGTTTGCCCATAAATACATGGACAGAATTACACAAGAGGCGATGAGACATATCAACAGGCAACGTGAAGAACGTGGATTTGCGAGAAAATGCGAAAATGAATTGCATTTCATTGCCTCGTGTCAGTTGGGCATAGGACACTATGTTTTTGCGCGCCTGGAAAAGCGACCAACGTGGAAAAAGCTCGCTGCTGGCTCTGCCGCCGCTGGAGGTCATAAAGAATTGCTCCGGGCGTTGTTGAGCAACATGGAGACAACCTCGAGGCGTTCTGTTCTTGAATCAGCAGTTTACGCAGGCTGCTTTGAAAGTGTGGAAATGCTCATCCAAGAGGACTATGTGAAAAAACCATTTTGCCGAGCATTGGCGATGGCAATCCAATGCAAACATAAGGAAATCATGAATTATCTATTGAAAAAAGGGGCTTATCTGTCTAAGAAATGTGAAGAGTTGTACTATCAAATGGACAAAATAAACGCATGAATCTCTTTATTTTTTTCTCTTCACGGGCTGATTGCCAGAGGCAATGTTCTCTGCTTGCACTTTTGCGGGGCATATCCGAGAAGCTTTCGCCGCCAGTGATGATGATGTAGCGTTGGTGGACTTGAGCTTCCAGGTCAGAGTTTCCGTGCCCAGAGGACAAGGCCATTCGAATCGTGCAACACTGCGCATCCGATACGGCCAGAGGGTCTGTAACTGAGGAGCAATCAGAGGCGCTTCGGGCAGGTCTGCTACTTGGACCGTCTGTGATACGGGCTGCACAGAAAAATCGTTTGGATTGTAGTAACCCAACGAGGCAGAGCACACGCCCGAGTCAGTGCGCCAGACGCACCCATCGTCAATAAACGGCTGCACTGGCAAGACGGCTCCATTGGCAGAGGAGGGCGAAACAGCAGTCTCGCACAAGGGAGAACCCGTTCCATATGCAATAACATGAATATAAGTGCGATCTCCGTCGCCTAGACGCCATTCCACAGAGCCCGTATCACAGTCAAATGCGTCGCTCTCCCAAGCATTGCTTACGGTTGCGTTTTTCCGAAACAGGCTTGTCACTGTGCTCCGTGTTTGCGTGGGCACCACGTAATTTGTCATTGGCTGTCCGTAGGTAAGAGTGACATCGTGATACGCATCCAGGGTTCGATAGCCAAACTGCGCATAGCAAAGATTGGGAGACGACGTGAAAAAGGTTCTTCGCACACATGTAAGTAACGGAACGACTCGCATTCCGTCAATGGGTGCAGGGTCGCACACGCCATCCTCGTCAATCAATCCATCGCAGTCGTTATCAATATTGTCGCAGATTTCTGGCGTTGGAGTGCCTGGCGTGCAAACTCCCGCAGTACCATTCACACAAGCAGCGACCGAAGCGGCACATGCTCCCACGCCACATGTGATGTTTTGATTCTCAAACGTTTCGTCGATTTCTCCGTTGCAGTTATCATCGAGACCATTGCAGACTTCTGGCTGGCGGTACAGAGCGTCTGGCACGCACTGGAGCTGTGCATTCAAGTGCCCAGGACGGCAGAGTGGCAGTGCAAACGATTCGTTTGTGCACGGTAGACCCTCCTGTACCGGCGGTACACACGAGTTGTTTCCGCCGCACACGCCACACTGATCGAGACTCGTCTGCGGGAAGCACTGAGAGACAAACGCCAGCGCTCCGTATCCAACTCCGGTCCATGTAATCGACACGTGATTCACGTTTGACTGCGATACAAACAAATCAATGTCGTTGCGTAGCGTAGCTACTTGACTCCATTTGAATGTGCGTGTGTCGAGCACACTCGAGTCTATCATGAGCTTCACCGTGACGTCCATGCGCAGTGCCCAGGTGATTGTGCGCAAAATGCGGAATCCTGTCATGCACGCCGGCAACGGTCGCTGGTAGTAGATATGCAGCGTCCATGTATTCTTCAGTGGAATGATGGGTCCTTCGATGCCGTTGAGCGACGCCGCTGCAGTGAGCACTAGACCGTCTGGTTCGGTGTTGGTACCACTAGGCGAAAAGCTTAGACCGCGCCACTCTGCCTGTGGTGCGATGGCGCTGGTGTTGATCAGTCCGAGAAAGTATGGCGTCGCGGTTCCAGGATGTACGTTTGTGGGATCAATCTCAAACGATACACCCATCAGAGAGCCCCAAGGCGATGCGAGTCCGGGCTGTACTTGATAGCCCTGTTGGAGCGGCACTGCATTGACTACGTTTCCAGGCGTAGATTCAAAGTCAATTTTACTACAGCAGGATCCCACTGTGCTACACGCATTCTGAGCTTGGACAAAAGCAAAAAGAAACAAAAGCAAAAATGGTAGAAGAGAGCTCATTGTGTAATAAACTTAGGTGTTTTTTCGCCCCTTTATTTACATACACATTTCACTTTATAAACAGTAAAAGGGGGGAAGGAAGTTTGTCCTAGTCGGTACTGCTTGAAATCCAAAACACGCCCAAGACATTATGATTTTTATCGACAAGAGGTTCCGTTTCAGGAATTTTGTATTTTTGAAAATCTTCTAGTTTGTAGGCGATTAGTTTGCACGCCCTTCGGAAGGAAGCCTCTCCGTGAGTCGGATCGCAAACTTCTCTGTTGTGCAGCCGTAATGCCAGAAGTGTGTTCTCGTTGACTAAATGAGCTGGAACCGCAAAACTTTCTGTTTCTCCAATGTCTTGCACACAAAAACTGATAATAATATAAACGTCCTTTCGTTGGCCAACTGGAGCAGTGACTTTTGTCTTTTGAATGGCAGGATGTGCGTCTGGCTGGTGTTCCTCTTCTCTGGCACGTTTGGTAGTCTCAGCCATATCAAGGTTTTTGGTGGTTTTTTTCTTACTGAGCTTTGAAAAAAATCTAAAAATTTTTCTTTGCATTTAGGTTTTTAAGTTGTGTTTTGCGATCCAAGGATAAGGAAAAACCCAATTTTTTTATCGTTGTGTAAATCTCAGAGTACATTGTTTTCCAGCGTAGCCAACGTTGGTGCTGATGCGCAGAGCGAGGAATTGCCGTTCGGATTGGCGCTGCAAACTCGCAGACATGGACGGAACGCTACGCGATACATCCATTCCTCTTGCACAGGACATACTATCATCCAAGTGACAACACACATCATATGAAACGATTAACTCTATGTCGAGTCCAGGTATAGAGTTGCTGCTATCCGATGGTATTGCAATCATTTCACCTGCACGCGGTAGCGATTGTTGTTGTGGTAGTACAAATTCGTATATTTGCTCATGCAAACGATCAGAAGGCGTTCCTGATAATTTGTTGTCGTCATCGTCTTTGTCACTCTCGTGATTGAATATACCCAGATTATCGCGTTTCGATTGTGCGTTAGTATGCTGTTGCTCTTGTTTCTGTATGTGCTCTTCCATTCGCTTCAGTTGGCTTTCTTGAAATGAGATTCGATCCCGAAGATCTTTTTGGTTTCCAAACAGACTAATCGATGCAAACGCCAGTGCCGCTGCCATGAATAAGGCAAACATCACCAATAGAGGCATGAGCCATCGCCGTGTTCCCTTGGTAGGTGATGTCGCCAGTTCAGAGGCAGCCTGACGGAGTGCTTGCTGCGCAGCGGCAGTAAGTGTGTGGTCTCTGCGAACACCACCGCCCGTCGGAGCAGTAGGATTTCCTTCTACTTGAATGGAGATACTCTGAGTACCCACAGGTATTTGTATTTGCTGCTGCTGTTGCGTAGAAGGCATGAGCAGATTAGACGAAGGAGATGCTGTATAAGTTGCTTGATTCCTGTGGTGGTGATGATGGTAGTTTGTTGTTGCTGGAGCAGGCATAGGATTGGTGTTTCGTGGTTTTTGTTGCTGATGCAATCGTCTATAGACATCATTTTGGTCATCTTGTCCATACAATCCGTAAACAGATGATAAATCCTGCTGCTGCTGTGAAGGCGACGGTTGAGGCGGAGCAGGAAGATCATCAAATAGTGAGTTTGTGGATTGATGGTGATGAGACATGCGAAACGCGTTGTTTTGTTGTTCTTGTTCTTCCATGTCTGCCAGGTGAGCTGGCAATCCAGAAGACGAATTGGTTGCCACACTACTATTCCAATAATCCATTTTTTTCCAGAAAAAAAAAGTTAAACCATTTTTCGGTTGTGATATTGGTAAATAAAGTCTTTCGCTTTTGTTTGATTTTAGTAGTACGAGAGTACCAGCCCCATCCATTTAACGATTCCATGCGATTTTTATTTCTTCTTCTCCTACTGTTACTGTCTTTGGCTGCAGCGTGGTCTCCGCTAGAGGGAACGCGCGAGACAGTTTATCGATGCATCATGCAAAAGCTAGACTTTGATCGGGACGCGTGCGTGACTCGCGCAGAATGGCAACGCATGTACGATCTGACGCTGAGCAAAACACAAAAGAGCGTCATGCCCAGCGTCGATGTCATCTTCCGGCTCTGTCAACCAAAGAAACAGCAGGACAATTGCATCTCGGGCACAGATCTGGATGCGACATTGCTCAGCAATAACCCTACCTGCTTACCTACGTTTACACACATCAAGGCATTCAAGTCGTGGGTGTGCGACGAATATGATCAGCTAAAACTACGAGGAGATGTTTGATTTTTTTTTTACAGTTGATAAATTGTTGTAAGAATTTGTTTAGAACAAGCACCCCCGCAAGCTTTGTGCACTCTGTGCTGCTGCTGCTGTTGTGGAGACCCAGTGCCCTTGTAGATACGTGCGTCAATCATCTTGGTGCTACCGCACACATCGCATTTGAATTTGGTGCTTTCGTTTGTCGCAACGACACTTTCCAAAGAGACAGACGAAGAGATGGTCATTGCGCGATCGACAATCCCCATGGGTGCCTCAATTGTAAGCGGGAATGTAGTGAGGTCGTTTTCGTTATTCGTAAGCACAATAGCGTCGCGTACAACCGACTGTGGTTTCTGCCCAGCAACCAGTAGCATGCAAGGAGCACGCACAGCATAGTGTCTGTTGCCTTGCATGTGCACTGATAGTTCCTGTGCAAACTGACCCGATTGATTGTAGATCACAATAGAGCGCAGCGAGAGTGCTATGCCACGTATTGGAAGCTCGCCGGTCACTAGACGCATTTCTCCTGCTTCCAACTGATAGACGTAGAGATCCATCATTTCGGGGTCGACTTTGCGGTTGGGGCGCAATAGCAACGCAAATCTACGCACGTCACCCAGCGTAAGATTCGCCACAGGATACATTCTTGGCGCTTCTGTGCCCAGAGGAAGTAACGCAGCGTGCGCAAAGAACGGATGGTCGGCAGGAGCAGCTCCCGCAAATGTAACCAGGTGGTTGTCTTGTGCTTTTTCGCGAATAATTAGCGTGCCGACCGTAACGGCTGGGAAGCGTTCGCTGAAACTAACTGTGTAGGGATTTTTAGCGCTCTGCTGAAACGTCACGGGCTGGCGCAGTTCGTGAATGTTTGCTGCTGTGCGGCACGAAAGCAGCTGGCTGTATCGCAGTGACAGAATGCCGCTTCGTGCGTCTGACTCTGCAATACTAACCACCACATCAAGATCGAGTTGACCATCAATTTGGATAGCCGCGCTTCCGTTTGGCTCCAGTGAAACCTGTTCAATGCCGCCAGGCAATGAGTAGTCAATCTTGAGTATCGCAGTGGCCACAGTCGACGTGCCAAACGATAATGCATCAATGAAAATGAGGCGCTGAGGCTGACTGCGCATTTCCGTAAAGTAGTAGTCCTTGGAGACGCTTGTAACGCGATCACGCACTCGAACAAGTAGTGTTCGATGATTGACACCAAACAGCGCGTCAAATTCACTGGCGTCAAACACACCCGAGGCTACCCGTTCCTGATCGCGGCAAGTAATCAACACTTGCAGCGTCGCCACGGGCGGATAGAGCACAGAACGCCGGAATGGCTGAAGACGACTGAAAGCGCCATCGCGATCGTACTGTGCGGTCTGGCACGTGACCTGCATGTAGTGCACAAACTGCAGATGCCACGTAGGAAACACCTTTGTTAACGGTACGTTGTAAGCAATCAGATTTTCCAGGTCGGCTAGTTTGTTGGTTCTAGAGGCCAGCAGATGCAGTGCGTAATAGAATTGATAAATCTTTTGCACGTTTGCTGCAATGTACTGTCGCGCCGAAGAATGTCGCAGTACGGCAAGTAGTTGGTCTTTGGCAACGTAGTCGCTTGTCGTATCGAACGCGTATTCGTTTGCGCCGCGCAGACGCATGGGATCCGATGCATTAAACACTCCGTCATGGAATATTCTCCACGGACACACAATGCAAAACGCAGACACTGGAGGCGGTGGATTTTTGACCAGCAGTGCTCTCCGCACGGCATCTATATGCATCTCGATGCCTTGCCTGTATGTATCATCGAGTACCGCCTGACGTATGTTGACCACTCGCTCCATTAGAAAGCGTATCAGATCACGAGTGATTCGGTCCTCTGGATGCTTTTCTTCGCCTCTCATAGACTCGGGAACATCTGCGAGCATAAAATCTGGCGGCCGAGGGCCTTCTTCTTCGAGTGGTAGTGGGGAGCCTGGCACTGGAACATCATCCGCGCCCTGATTTTCTTGCAATGTTTCCGGAGGAGGAGCAGGGGTCTGTGGTGCAGCTTGTTGTTGTTTGTTGGCATCAGCCTGTGGATCGGAGCGACTCTTCTTGGGTGGCACAGTCGATTGTTTTCGTTCGTCGCGCTCGATTTTCTTTGCCTTCTTTGACACGAGTAACTCGAGTACACCTCTCCAGTACACACGAATGGCTTCGAACGTATTTGGATCTCCCGCCTCGACAATTGCTGCTGACCGAGTTTGCCATAGTTGATCAAATTGCTGTATGGCAGTTTCCAATTTTGCGGTGGTCTCTTCTTGAAGACTTAGCCATATGGTGAGTACTACAAACGGGCCCAGACCACGATGATTCACTGGCGTGGGATCCAAGGTAATGTTGGTGAGTGCGCGCCTCAAACGCGACATACTGAAAGCGTAAATCGTTCTTGCCATTGCCGCCTCGGTTCCTGGTGTGTGCACGGTCAGCACCTGCGCGTCGGTTTGCCGCTCGAGTGCAATGCGAGAAGATGCAGATTTCTTTGTTGTGCTACTATTAGGCGGCTGCTGCGTTGTAGAGACCTCGCTCTGTTTGCGTTTCTTTTTGTTATTGTTGTCCGCAGCGGCGGCGGCAATTGCCGCTTCCATCAAATGAACGATGGCAGGTCTCGCCTCCGGTGCGACGTCTGAAGTCGCAGAGAGTAGCGTCTGGTCGCGGATTTGCACCGACTGACGCAACTGAGCAATAGCAATGGGGTTTGGCTGCACGTTTGTTGGTAACATGTCTTGCAGTGCTTCCGTCACTTGATCCTGTTGATTGACCAAGGTTGGGAGCGTTTCGACTGTAACGAGAGGAGGAGTGGCCACGGGCGTCGCTGCTACTCCTGTTAAGCGATACCGCTTGGGGTCATTTGCGTGATTCCAGCGCTCCAACGTCCAATCAGCGTCCCAGGCGATGGCTCCATTAAGAAACCCTTGCCGCGTGTAGTAATCGGGTCTGGATGGCGCTTTTGGAATCTTCTTATTTACATCGAAAACGGACAGCAGAGGCAGCGCACGACCAAATATTGGCACAACGTTATTTCTGTAATGTTGTTCACCAATGAGAAATTCGGTTATCTCTTGAAATCGATTCAGTGTCGCACCAGCGGCTTCGGCGATGCGATCTAGTTTAGTATTTTGTTGTGTGCTGAGTCGCTTACTATCGACCGAGGGTTCTTCAAGTAGCGAGCAGAGTTCGTCGTCGCGTAACTTGTCGCGTTGTTGGAGTAGCTTCAAAGCATTCAAGCGACCGCCAATTTTATTGGCGTTGCATATCTTGTTGAAAGCCGTCTTTGCAAATAGATCGATTGCCTCTGGAAGCTGATTCGGTTGTAGCTGATTCACAAGTAGCAAAACTCCATTATCTGATTTGATTAAGCTTTCCAGGTAGTCTTCTGTCAGAAACACAAGCGCTTCTTGACCCACGGAGGGTATGGGTCTCCTGCTTGTCAGCGTGAAGAAACGCCACAGGTACGTAACGATTCCCTTTCGTTTGTTGTACTTTTCTCCGAGATTCTGAATGACACCAGCGCCTTTCTTTAGTGCCTTTAGCTCTTCCTCGAGTTCTCGGTTGATACGTTTGAACCAGTCGAGCACCGGTTCTGGAGGCCAGCTACGCGCACCAGCAAGTGCTTCGTCTTTCTCCTCTTGAGTCTTTAGGTTGCGCAAAAGGCCAGGATGAAAGACTCGCTGTGCCACCAGTGCAGCAGAAGAGGGCAGTCGATAGCCTTTTCGAGCAAGTCGAGCAAACCAGATCAGATGGATCGCGACGTCCGTTTGTGCCGTATCACCCGCAGCCGCTCGTATCTTGGTTCGCTTGTTTGCTTTGGGTGCTTGATGAAGTGGATCGGTCGGCTGTTCACCCAGCGCCGGTTCATCTGCCGTTCTTTTTTTCCGAGGCGCGCCTCGTTTTTTCTTTTGTTTTGGTTCAGACACTTCGGGAACCGACCCATTGTCAAAATCCTCATATTCCGCTTGGGCTAGTTGATACAGATCGTCAGAGGCTTCGACAGGTATACCCGTTTGAGCGCTCAGTTCAGCTAGCAGTGTTTGTCCGCGATTAACCACGGCTCCTTGATTTGATCGTTCCTCGGACGCAGTCTGAATTGCTCCGGTCTCGGGAGGTTGGTATGGCATTGTAGCAGCAGGTTCCACTAAACGTGCCCAGCCGCTCTGGCTATTTTCGTTCTCTTCCTCCTCCTGCTGCTGCTCTTGTGGGGCATCATTTCCAGTACCCTGCAAGAACAGATCCGCGAGATCGCCTATTTGTCCATCATAATCAAATTCTGCAAGCGGAGCCTCCATGGCTCTTTGTGTCTAGTAGAAAATAAGTTTGGTTCTTATAAGATACGAAAAACTTGAAGGGGGTTATTTTATTTTTTTTGTCCACGGTACACAACTGTACCAATAAAAAAAATTTCTTCACAAAAGCGGGGGTTCAAATCGTATTATTAAACGCGGTGCTGTCAAAAAGAGAAAAAAAACGAGCAATCATGGAACAGCCACAAAACGCGCAACAACTGAGTGAAAATCTCGCTCGTATTGACGAAACCAAGAGAAACGTTCTCAATGCTCCCTACTCGCTCTTGATTCGCAAACCAACGCCCATATCTCTCAATCTCAATCTGCTGCGCATGCTGCGTTATGGACTATACGGTCCCGACGCGGTCAAGGAGTTTCTCTCGCTTCCTCCTTCGAGTCTACAGCAAGAGTGGCTACAACACATGTCTTACTATGAACGCGCGCCGTTGGTGAACCGCACCAGCATCGATCTGGATACCGTAAAAGATCTCTTGTCATCCAGACAGGGAGGTTTGTACGTTACCGATGGCGCCTCCATAGGCTGGAATACCGATACACTGAGCGAGGTACTGCCCTGGCTTCATCTATCGGCGATGATTCGCGTATCAAAGAGCATTGCAGACATATCCATGCTGCTTCCTTTCGATACCAAGGGCTACCAGCTACCAGATGTCATTAAGGAATTTTGGCGCGAACAACTAGAGGACGCTCATTCGGTGCTCTGGCGCTACGCCTACGGCGCGTTGGTGTACCAGGTGCTCGCGATTATGCCAAAACAGAAAAACGAGTCGCGTTTGCCTACAATTGCGTCGCATCTCGTGCAATCTTCCTGGAGAAAGCAATTTCGCCAGTACCTTGATCAGGTCACGGTACTCTCGATGCAGCACCTCACATCGATCGACGAGAGCAACTACAATATTCGGGCGGGCACTGCTGTTCCCCGCGTCATACGTTCCATGACAGGCGACAATCAGCTATTTCGACAAGGCTTGCAAGTGGATGTGCAGTATCTCCGTATGATGCCAGTGAGCAACATATCGTTTGCTCCCATCTATTCCATTCGTTGGGTAGAAGACTCAATGCGTCAGTGGCTTAATGATCTTGTTCGCGGTCCAAAGGAAATCAGTCAGCTCCTGCTGCGTAACATCCTGCTCAAAGCACCTGGGATTGTTTGCTTGGTTTACACGCGTGCTATCAACGCTCAAAGCTATATGGAGGATACAAGTCAGTGGATTGTGAGTGGCGCGGCCAGCTTGCGCGCATTATCGATCGGCAACAACAACTACGAACCAGTGTTTCGCTACTACAACCACGAGGAAACGAGTGCACTGGGATTGCGTGGGCTTACGCTCAACAATTTGCCAATCAACTATTGCGCCGTCTGTGTCAGTGTTGTAAACGCCAGCGTTCCAATGCTGACTGTACAGATCAACGAGTTGTTGGTGCGTCTTCAAAGCCTCCAGCCCGATACCGATGAATTCAATGCACTTTTGAACACCTACTCGAGCACCCTGACGAGTCTGTTTGCCATCGAAAAGACTCATACGATTACTGTGTATCAGTCAAAGGAATTCTACCAACGCGCTGCATTTCCAACTGCGGTGGTTCAATTTACTTCCACCAATGGAATCACGTCTCGTACGCTAGATTCGTTTGCAAAGAGGATTCAGTCAAACTCTTGGCGCGAATTTCACCGTCGTGTCGCACGCTTGCTTGTTCGTAGATACATGTTTGTGGCTCGAGTCTTCAAGATGGAAGACACTGCTACAACCGACACCTCAGATTTCACGCAATCGATGGTACTTGGTGAATGGTATTGGACACCAGAGGTACAGCGTTCGGATCTTCCTGCGCTGGCTTACGCACCTGACCCAGCGAGTTACCTTGCGGTTCGGGTGCTCCTGGAGCGCACAGGGGCCATTGGAACCGGACAATTTGTCATCAACACAACTCACCGCGACAAGGATCTACGCGAGACGTGTCTTGTAGATGGAAACACAGGCGGAATACTGTACAACTGTTCAGCAGGCGCAATCGACTTTGAAGTGCACATTCTGCGCACTAGACATGATCCTCCCAACGCCCAAGGTAGCATCGGACCGTACACAATTCTCAAGGGCAACGGCTATGCACAGCAGCTAAACGAAGACAACGAAGCCACTGGCAACATTGGTCGCATTCGACAGCTGAGTTTCAACAATCTCGCAGGACCTGTATTTGATGCACGAGACGAGCGTATGCGTTCGCTCGGATTTGATGAACAGTTACGAGCACGCATTGCACAGCTGGAACCAATTGTTAGCGGCGTGGTAGAAGCGAAATCTCCTTCCAGCTCGTACGATGCAAGCAGTGAATCTTCTCCTTCGCGCAAGCGCCGTGCCGATGACAGTTCGCAGTACCCAATACCAAATTCACCGTTTCTGAATCTCCTCGAACCTTCTGGGATTGAAATTCTTGAGAAGAGACTTGACGAGAGTATCCTCGAGCCGCTTGAATCGCTGGACAATGAGCTGATTGCACCTGCGTTTGAGAAGATTCGAAACTCGGCACCCAACTCGCCTCTACGCTCGCCTGTCTCGGTGTTTGCTCAGGAACTTCAGACCACCATTGAACGTCCTGTTGTTCTGCTGGGACTGTACCTGGGCAATTTGATTGAGCTAGTGGAGCGCGGCAATTGGGACTCATCGCGCTGCTTTGCCTCGTTAGTGGATCACGATGGCTATCTGAACAGCAAGGGAATTCAGCATATAGCGCTAATATTTTACATACTGGACAAAAAGAAGCAGACATCTGTGCGCAAGGCGCGAGTGGTGCTTCGCATGATGTACAACAAGATTGATGATCGCTGGGAGCTAATTCCATGCGTTGTTGACTCAGAGGTCACATCGCCAGAGGATCACCCTGTGTTGATTGAACACTCGACCTTTTCAAAGTCGACCGACGATGGAACCATTCCAGTGCATCCAAACATCACAAAACGTCTAGAAGCAATGTCACTGTAGTTTATTATTTGAAGGAAAAAAAAGAATTTATGTTTCTAAAAGCAAATGAGCGCAGTAAACTGTACCATAGAGCAACTCGCCGCACAGCCCTACGTGGTTGACATACTGATACAATGCTCAAGGGGTGCGCTATGGAGCCGATTGCGCGACTTGGCCACTCTTACTCCGTGGTACCTGTGGTCCATGCTTGCAGGTCGTCTGGCTGACCCCGATCAGAGACTGTACTTTTATTTTGTTGCAAACTTTGTGTTTCTTGGATGGTTTGGTGGTTTGGCGTTGCGTGATATTGTGCTACAGCAGCCACCAGCAAATCCGCAATGTAACAACGACGACTTTGCTATGCCTTCTATTGAGGCTGTGCTATACACGCTGTATTATGGAATTGCAGTGATGCATCACTTGTACCTGAGAATACCCTTCCTCACGTTTGGTTGGTTGTTTCAGTTTTTGTTTTGGTTCTCGTTTGAGTGGTTTGTGTTGGTTTACACAGGCCAGTACAGCAACGGACAATTTGCAGCAGGAATGGGTGTGGGAATCGCATTTACTCTACTTTTATCGTTTATGATGTATGTGATTATTGTGCCGAGGTTTCCGTTCTTTGCCAATCGCGGCTTGATTTTCCTCACCGGTACACCCACTATATCCACAAGACCATTTGAAAAGAATGTATGGAAGATTCTATGACAGGACGGAAAAAATTTCATTCTACTAGCGCGAGTAGAAAAAAAAACTACCACCAACCTTGACAGATGTTATGTTTTTTTTTGTAAATATTCTATAAATTCTCTTGGGTCCACAAGCGCACAGTTTGTTTACATGTCAAATAACCATGATCCATTTGCTGGTTTTGGCCTTCCTCCTATCAGCGATACCCCCGATACTACGCTTGATAGAATGGTAGAGTCGGCCGTACTGAGCAAAAAGCAAAAGAAAACCTCTACTGCTACAGTAACAGGAGCAGAACCAAGAACCGGCAACATTCTTCGGTCTTCCATCCCGGCGACACCGACGCCAGTTACTACTACGGCACCGCCCGTTCTCTCGCTCTTCAAGCCCAAGAGAGAGGAACCGATTGTTGCTCAGAAGCACAATGCGGCAGATGAGTTGACTTCGTCTTCTTCCTCTGAAGATGATAACGATCAGCCATCTCTTAATCTTGATAGTGGCGAGCCGGTAACTCTGCAGCAGCATTCGTCACCCAAGCAACACAAGGAACCTTCTGTTATTACCAACAGAAAACGTTCGGGACTCGGAGAACCGATTCACATACTACCATTCTCTATGAACGATGGAGTCGAGATGCCGATTACGCTCGATTGGAGGAAATTTTATCTTGATCATCGAGTGCGTCTCGAAAAGAAGCGGGAATTGTTGCCGCTCGATGAAACGCGAGAAATGATGCGAGCGCGACTGGAATCAATCGTTACTAGTTGGCAGAGTAGCTCTTTCCTGCACCAGCGCAAGTGTCCACCTGCACTGGAGAAGGTCTTTCAGAGATTGCCACCGCATGAAAGCGACACGATGAGCATTATGCTCTCGACTCGACTGGAAAAGTTTACCTGCCGAGTCGAGGACCTAGCATTCGAACCGCTTCGCAACTACGCAGTTGACTACGAAAGCTGGTCAAAAATTACCTGCAACACACCAGAAGAGATTGCTCCATACAAGGGAAACAATAGCGCCGATGAGTTGCTGCATTTTCTATTGCCTTTTGCTCCAGAAGTCGAGCTGCAATTGCTCCAAAGCTCTCCGTCGGATACCATCTGGAACCAAGCCACCAAGGCTACAGCAACAGAAGCTGCAAAGCTTATTGATCCGCTCGATACGCGACCATATCATGCTCTACTATCGTTTGATGCACTATCCAACGCCAGCTCTCAGTGCGTCGCATTCGAGAAGATGTCCGATCTATGGACGGGACCTTCGTTCAGGCCGCTGGAGCATCTTACGCCGCCAATGGTGTTTGTGGGCGACAAGCAGATTGGCGAAATCACCGGAATGAACCTACAGAATATACGAGGTAGCCAATTTCGTGCCATTGTGATGCTGATTGGACAACTGGAGGCTCTCACTTTGCCCTCGTTGCGTACTCTCCTTGTTTCAGAAGCGAAAGAGGACGTTTCGTTTGATTCGTGCGTCTTTACCAAGACCGAAAATCCCAGCCGGTACTTCCCTTCGGATGACGCGTATCGGTTCTTTGTGTACCAGCACGCATACGTATTGAACGCCATTCTTGCAGAGGAATTGCATCGCTTGATGGACAAAATTCTGCCTGCCAAGTTACTGGAAGAGCTTACTGCAGAGACTGGCGCAGCGTCCAAAGACCACATTCTAAAGTTTGTGCGCAACTACATCTCGTTTCGCTACGTTTACGTTCATCGCTTGGTGGCATGCTGCTCGGCTTTCTATGACTATCTATTCAATCCCGGCATGAATCGCCTCTTGCTTCAGAATCTCTCGATCAACATGCAATCTACGGCATCTGCTTCTGCGGTATCGAAAAAGGTGGCGCGTGCTCAGATTTCCAGAACAGGGGCACTCTTTACGAATCCTGCAATCTACCACAAGATCAAGAAGGATCTTCTGGATACCTCTCAGGAACCGAAGCTTCGTCTCGCGCCGTTTCGCTTACATGCGATTGCAATTCTGCGTGCGTATCACACGCAAAGCAAGTTTGGCAAAACGAACGAGGATCGCTCTCAGAAGCTGGTCATGAGCGATCAAATTCCAGTCGGTATGCTACTCGAGAAGCCCTCGTGGCGAAGAATCGGTTCAGCGGAAGACAGCCGCGTTCGCAAAGATCAGTTTTGTGTATGGACACTACAGCCATTGACCACATGTTGCATGATGGAGGCGGAATACGAGGATGAGATGGTGCGATCCCCCGGAGAGACCACACAACCGTGGATCATGTGGGATAAGTGTCTGCGAGTGCAAGCCTATCAGCACGGTACGATCAAGTTGTCCAAGGCCGGTGCCACATGGATGCGCCCTCACATACCGGCAATTGCTTCGATCTTAAACGAGCAAACGACCCTCATAGCTTGGGGCGGAGAAAAAGCTTCCGATTGGCAGAGTGGCCATATAGGAAAACAGCTGCTGAGTGCCTTGATCGCGTACTATAATCATCTCAAAGGCGAAACCATCTTCCAGATTAGTAGCTACGGAATCGGCGTGCTGTCGCGTCTAGTCCACGCAGAGACCGAGACCACTAGACGAAACGTTCGCTACGTAGTGAACTCTGATTCGGAATTTCATAAATGGCTCAATGGACGTTCTCTGACTGCTGTGATCGAAGAGGAAATCAAAAAACAAAAAGCAGAAAAAGACAGAAAGGCGGCAGCCGAAGCAGTGAATCAAGCACGAATCGAAGACGCGATCGAAGCTGGCATCGAAAGGGGTCAAATCAAGGCGCCTCGAAAAAAGCGTTCCGCGCCAGGGGAACTAACCGAAGAAGCCAAGCTCGCCAAGCAAGACGATCGAAAGATCTACATGCGCCTATACCAACGCGAGAGAAGAAAGCAAAAGGCACTGGAGAAGGGCAAAATATTCAAACCACGCGGTGAAAACAAACGCAAGAAGCAGGAATGTACCATGTGGCGCGTGAGGACTGGCATAGAAGGAGAGGACGAAGAAGAACCGAATGATGCCGATCAAATACCTGTTACTGATTTTGAATAATTTAAAAAAAAAGAAGAGCAAACTTTTTCATTATGGAACTTGTACCACCAACAGAGGCAGCAGCCGCATCCAACGACATATGCAAGGAATGCGGACGAAGCAAATCAGACAGTCAATTACTGCAAATGCAAAACTTTTGTGCAGTGTGTCAACGTCATGCGCCTGTTTGTCTTTGTGAATTGTGTTGCTGTTGCGCAAACGATGCATGTCGTGATTGTTGCCGAGAAGTCAGTGTCGTTCTGTTTCAGCGCCCGAAATCCGATTATGCGTTGGTTTTGTGCGTATTCATGATTCTGCTGGGCTGGATGCTGTTGCTCATGGGCGCAAAGGAATCAATGTATACCAGCGTACACTTTCGGTGGTATCATTGGATGCCAATGCTGCTGCAAAACTGCGCCCTGTTGTTCTTTCTTGGATATCAATCCACAAATGATACAGACTCGAGTTTCTTTTCCGATTCTCGTGACCAGGAGATGGAACGTTGTACTCGAACGTTTCGAATCGTTTGTATTTTGCTGCTTGGCGTGGGCGGATTTCTGCTTGCGTGTATGTTTGCAATGTGGGACTATTTCGATCCCTTTGTCGCTGCTTCCTCACCAACGACTGCCACTACAGCAGCGCAGAGCAGTGACATGCCAGGATGGTATCTCGTGGCCAGTTCTCTCTGTGTGTTACTAGGCATTGCTCTGCGCTACATGAATATTGCAATGTACATTCGTGAAAATTCATCTTATTGAAAAAAAAACTGCCTATTTCTCTGTTATGATAGCCGCAACAATTGTACTGAGTGCACCCCGTTCCTTCATATCAAAGGTAACGGTAGCAAATTCTCTTTCGCCTGTTTGATACAGTCCAATGATCACGGTATCGCTTAGTACAGTGCCAGCGGACGCTTTGAGCAAGTAACGAATCGAAAATGTAAGCGGTTCAGGGGCCGTTTTTGATACACGCTCCTGAAGTACAATTCCGCTGTGCAAATTGTTAAACTGCACAGTGGATCTTGTTTGCATGACAATGCGAGATTTGGTGCTCAGTTCGTGTCTAGTCTCTTGCATCAGCGAGCGAATCGCCTCGAAAGCGGTCATGCTTCCAAAGCTAATCAGCGATACATCTCTGTCGTCCGTGTCCATCGAGACCACTTCGCCAGCAGGGATCTCTTCCTCTTCCGGATCCACCGAATCAATTGGAACCGTGCGCAAGTCTGATCGAACCCACGCATCATTGGATTTAGGCTTATTCCCGCCGTTGACATTTGTCTCTGCCAATGGCATAAGAACAATATGAGTGGTGCTCTCCATTTGGTCGGCTCTGCAAGTGATGTCGAGTTTGCGCGTGACAAAGCATGGCGGTTCAGTGGGTATAGGAGCTGAGTGGTTCACCTTGAGTTTACTGCGGGCCTTGGTTTCTTCTTGTTCATCATCGGGCCATTCATCATCTGGTACTTTTGATTGGACGACAGCAGCAGAGGTTTTTGCCTTCTTGCTGCTGCTGCCGCTGCTGTTGGCTATAGAAGGTTGTTCAATTGAACCATCGAAATGAAAGGTTGCTTGATCGCCAATTTTGGACCAAGAGTTCATCTTGTCGTAGAATGTACGTGAAGGCAACGCAAACATAATCACCGAGTCCATGCTATCGGTTTGAAATGAGTCTTGTTGAAAGTCGCCCAGACTGATGCTGTACGTTTCGTGAACTTCCCACGCCTCCTCTGAAAGCGCATCAATTGGTCTTGGAATTCCTTTCTCGCGGTTGCCCACGTACTCGAGCAGCTCGATCCATGCCCAGTCAGTTGTGGGTGACAGAACCAGACGAACAAACTCGAAATGACGCGAGGCCGCGTTGTCGATTGCCTTGATCCATGGCTGAACAAATATACCCAGATGAAACTCTCTGGGCTGCGACATGTTCCACTTGTAAGCCTCCATGCCTCTCTGGTACACCTTCAATCGAATCACACAAACTTGAGAACCGTCGAGTGTGTTGATTTGTAGACCCTCGTTGGGAACAACATGAAGAATCAGCTGCGCTGTGAATTGGCCTACATGAGATAGTAATTGCTTTAGGAATGCTCGAGGCATCACAAAGATTGCGCTCTCATTATAGCTAAGCGTCCTAGTTCTCTGATAGTTTGACATTTTTTTGTGCAGACGTTTCGTAGCAACGGAGAACCTATGGCATTTAGAGCAGAAATAATTGTTACAAAGTTAGACGTAAACCAAAAAAATTCTACTAGAGAAAGCAATTCTTTTTTTTTAATGGGCTTTGTTCTTCATTTGCATCAGAGTGCCATCGACGGCGGCCATGTTTGCATTCGAGTTGGCGGCATTGGGAACAGTAGCATACGAGGAGTTGACCTTTGACTCGGGTACGGGCTGGTAGAAGAGCAACGCAAGCACTGGCATAATGACAAGGCCATTGGTGCCGGCCCAGTACACCCAATCGCGTACAGTGATGTTCTTGATGACGTTCAGAAGCTCAGGCGAGAAGAACAACACGATAATGTTCAAGAGATAAAATACAGCGGTACCGAGCAGATAGATAAAGAGCATGGTGCGCTTGAGTTTGCCGCGAACAATGTCATAGTCTGCACGAACGAGAATCAGAGCGACCGCCACGACGTACGCAAGCAGGCCAAAGACGAACCACAGCCAGCGAGCCTCGTGAGCAGAGAGACCCGCTCCGAGGAAGCACAGACCAGAGAGCAGCGAGGCAACAATGGCCGCTTGACCCTCCACAAAATCATGCCATCCGTGGCAGGTGGCAATTGCATGACTGAGAGTGACAGTCAGCGTGATGATGACCCATCGCAACCAATTGAACTCTCGTCCGTCCCAGCGCAGAAAGTAGCCGATATCCTTGAGTAGTGCAGATTGCAGAATGGCATTCAAAAATGCAATTCCTGCAGACCAGAGGCCGAGTTTGTATACTTCGTCATGTGATAGTATATGCGGGTAGAGCGCAATAACAGCGTAGATTACAAAAAACACCGCGGCAATGCCGATGCCGAGCCAGTCAGCAAATTCAATATTGACTGGCATTTTTTTAGGAGCAGCTCAGATACTTTTTAATCGATGACAGGTGGGCTTTTTGTTATAGAAGAGTTGCTGTGTGGCGGTAGACTTTCTTTTTTTTTGTTTCCAGAAATTTATGACCGCTTAAAGTGAGAGTTTCTTGGGTCTTTTTTGTAGTGTATTGTTGAGCAGAACGGGGAGACCCTTTGCGTTTTTGTCGCGCAATTCCTCGTCCTCTCGATCGCGATGCTCTCGGATGCGTTTCTGGTTCTCTTCCCATAGATTATGAATTCTTTTCCATCCATCAATGGCTGTGTCGGCGCGATTGACTAACCAGTTCTTTTTTGTCTTTTCGGGTAGCTGAACACCAGAAGACGAGGGAGAAGAAGGCGATGGTGGTAATACAGCAGAAGGTAAAAGAAAAACTACGGATAACACCAGGAATACAATCGCAACAGTAGAAAGAGTAACAATCATCACCTTTCGACGCGAAGCCTTGAAAGCAGAACCCCAAAACCACGCTCTCCATTCACACATCAGAAACGCCGTCATTAGTAGCACCAACACTAACACAAGAGTAGTAATTGAATGTAATTGTAGTAGTGCCAGAAACCAATTCATTTTTTTCCTCATCATCAAAAAAATAAACACAGTCAGTCATTAAGTATTCATTTTGTCTTGGACAGTGGGTGCTGCTGATGCATTCTTCTCGTCTGGCTCGTCATCGTCTTCTTCGTCCTTCAAATTGGACGATTGCACATTGATCTTGCCCTTGGCAGGCTGACGCGCCTCAGAGAGGCTCTTTTCCAGTTTCATTGCCTGTACGAGTTGCTGCACCACCAACGAACGAATCTCCTGGTATCGCTTTGTGTACTCTTCTGTGTCTGCTTCTAGAAACAGCAGATATCCGCCCGGCAGAAGAGCGCATATGCGATTCGAAAACACACGAAGCGTAGGCAACCAATTTTCGCATGGTTCAATGACAGCAGAGCCATTTTCGTCTTGTGCCGGAGTGATGCAATCAAACGCTTCGTTGGTGGCAAAATTCATCAAAATAATTGCGTTGTCCGGAGCACGATGAAGCGCTGTCACGTTCCCGCAATTGTGCACCGCAGCAAACGGCGCCGGCATAGGCAGATAGGTAGCGGGTTGCTTGCCGGCGCGAATCTTTTCTTCTGCTTGTTCCGCGCTTCCAGAACGGGTGGATAGATAGTCTGCTGAGCCAATGGCAAGTACACGATGCTCGGGTCTCTGTTTTGGACCCACCAGGCGCTGTCGGATGACGCGATAGCCTTGATGTCGTTTCTTGTTCTCGAGAACCGCACGTTCCGAGTCTGTCAGCTGGATGGTTCCATCCTTGTTTCGTCGATACAAATTCATCAGGTCCTTGGCGTGAACTGAGAGGAACGATGGTTCATGGTGAATGTCAAGATGCATTCCATCCGGTTTCAGGTCAATCTTGAGTGTCCAGATCGCTTCGTCAGCAGCGGAAACATTTAGCACGTTATCCAGATCGTCGTGAAACTCGAGCATGCACAATTTTGCACATGCCTTTTGCTGTTCCTCTGCTGCTGCTTTCGCTTTTGGATCCGCTGCAATTGACGGCAAAACAAATATTTTTCCTTGCACCTCGGCGCCTCGCGATGGCAGGGGCAAGACATACACAAATGGCGGCAGCTGAACGACGCCTTCGTCATTAGTAGACGCTGGTACGTATTGACCGGTGTCCCGTGCGCGTCCGTGAGCCGATCGATACAAAAGTGCCATAAACGCACCGCTGCACGCTATCTGATCAGGAACTCCTGCCTCGAGAGCCACACTGCCGAGGCGAACTGGCTCATCTTCGTTGGCATGTGCATTGAATGCATAGATTCTCGACTGCTCTTGCTCACAGACAAAGCAAACAATGCCCGTCTCGATTGATACACAAGAGATGAGCGGCTTTGAGTTGGCCTTTGAGTTGTGGATGGGCTGAAACACAGGATTCGATTCGTCTGCCTTGTACTGAAAATGGCTTGCTACTCGCGTGGCGATATTGTGCTCTCGATTAGCACCATGAGGCTCTCTTTTGGGAACAGCCAGTTGGCAGCGCAATTCGGCTACGCGGAGATCCGCTCGATATAAATCAAAACGATCGGGATGCTTGCGAGTGGAAGCCCAGACCAACGCGTATCGATTCGTGCAACCAACCAGGATGACATCGTCAAACGCCTGTGTATCCGTCTCTGCTGATTGTTTTTTGTCTTCTGCAGCAAACCGAACTGTCGGTGGCTGAAGCAGAATATGGTACTGTCGGTTGCCACTTTCGCGAGAAGATAGGAACTTTTTCTCCATCTCCTTCATTTCACGATAAACAACCGCCCAGTCTGGGTTTCCATTGTTTGCAAAGCGCGACATGTACGGATCGCTGCGCAGCAAGTGCTCGATATCCTCCCATCGCTCGTAGCACCTTCTAGCCCACTCCTCCTGTGAAAGAGTTTCATTTTCGATCATCTCTGCTGGCAACACAACAGGAATCTTGGGCATTTGAATTGCGCTCATGCCGCGTGTGAGTTCCTCGTTGATAAGAACATCTGCGGGAGTTGACATTTTGCGTTTAAAAGAAAAGATATCCGCCTTCACGTATATTAAAAAAAAAGAGCTCGAGCAAAAAAAAAGATAGCTCAAAGTCTTCTTTTTTAGAGCCGCGTCGTGTTTTCCTATTCTATTGATAAGAGTTATTTTTTTTTCCTTCTCCAACACTGGAAACACGGGACGTGCGCGCTGGTGCGCTAGTGCATGGCGGCGGCGGTGGTGGACCCATACGAGCATCGGACGATGCCATATTACAATTGATGATGAGCGGTTCTGGGACTGGAGGCGTATTTTTCAATCAATACGGCACTAGTAGCTCGTCTCTGCCGCTAAACAGAAACGCGACAATTTCTGCTCCTTTACCAGTCACAGCCGCCGCCCTACCCAACAACGAACACTTGGTCAATGAAATGAAACATGAAATCCTCGACGACAAGTACAACAAATCATTGCTTCAACAACGCGCTTTAAGTCAGGAAACGCGTGGAGGCTGGTTTCTGTATATCTCAGCCGCCATACTGTTGGCGACGCTGACCATTGTCCTACTAGTGGGCGCATTTGTCTATGCGTCGCAACCTCTCTCCCCCTCCACTGCTGCCTCTATTTCGCGTCCGTATACGCAACAGAATATTACAATTGCCAAGTGCGACTGGGGCACCTACAGCGACGAGAATGGAATATGTGCACCAAACGAGACCATACTGTTTGACTGGTACGCGATTAGGAAATCAAGAAACAGTGGCGTATGTACATCGCCTAGATTGAGCGAATGGATTTGCTCGCGTTATCAGTCAGAAACAACAAACGGTGCCGTCTTTACTGATGGCAACCCTTACGAGCGTTACTTGAACCAGTACGCCAGCCACTGGGCTCATCGAGCAATCAATGAGGATCCACTGCTTTCTCTGGCGAAAAAGTTTGCATGTGACGACTCGAGGGGAGCAGCATCAGCAGCAGACTTTAGCAAGCTTCATTCAATAATACGCTCCAGGGCCTTGGATAATACAACCAGCGTCTCCAAATGGATGGGATATGCGGTGACATTTGGTGTAGCGCCAATCGTAATGGGCACTGCGCCTGATCCACGCATCCATCGCAATAAGACTGCTCTTCTGGTGTTACAACCGAGCAATGGCACGGCAAAGCGCGACATCACGGAACTGCACGCCACTGGCGCACTAGAGCTTCAGATTATGAGCTTTTCACGTGCCAAAAGACTATTGCAAGAGAAATTGGTTATTGAATCTTGGGAAGATTTCTGGTCTGGAATACAGAGTGCACTATCGCTGATTGGAGTAGCAGAAGGCATACCACCTGAAATCCCTTTAGACACTGAGATTTGGATTCGAGATATTGAATCCATGCGAGCGTCAACAACAACAACAAGAGAACAATTGTTGGTGCTTGCATCTCCGGCAAGGGAGCCCGTGCAAGTCACATCTTGTACTCAATCGTTACTTGGTACACCAGACGAGTACTTTACCACGTATCGAAACAAGGACACGAGTAAGCGGTGCGTGGAGCGAGTCAAGATCGATTTCTATCGTGTGTTTTCGCATCTACTGGCCAAGGAACTGGAAACCGTTGGACGGGTTCTGGATCCTCGTTCCAGTGGCCATCGACAGTTGTACAAGTTATTTGCAGAGCTTGTAGACTCAATGAAGCAAATCGTGCAGGAGAGCAAGAGCATCTCCTCGGAATCCAAACTTCGACTCGTGGAAAAAGTCTCAAGCATGAAGCTCGAGGTTTCAGCGTCGCCTCTCCGACATCCTATCGCTTTCAGACACAATAACAGCTATCAAGACTTGCTTCTATCTATAAGAGCCGTCAGTTTTGCAGAGTCACTCGCGTGGTACCTAGAAGAGCAGAACGACCAAGAAGCTCCCGTGAAAGTCCAGAATACACTTGAACCTACGCTGTACTATGACAGATTGAGAAATGCGGTGGTGTTACATCCATTTATGCTGTCGGAGCTGATGTATCCGTTTCATCCGTTTGACAGCGCCTCCATGCTGAATGTCTACACTCGACTCGGTTGGCGAATAGCACGTGAAATGTATTGGGCATTTGATCTTCAAGTGGGCGCCTCGCATGACTCAAACGGAAGTGTGTCTCCCCATTGGCTCTACCCCGTTTCTTCGGATCTCGAGCGCGTCGCTCTGATTCGTCAGGAGAAGAAAGCCGACTGTCTGGCGACAAGATTTGCATTCTGTCTTACACTGCGTGCTCTGACCACTCACGCAGACCGAGACCCTTTTGCTGTCGCCATTGTCAAAAATGCAACCAACATAGAATGGCTCGAGCGGGCTTTTTGGACCGTTTCTATGACCTATGCGTGCGCAGGAAACGATTCAGCTGTACAAGATTTTGACAAGTGTCTACAGACGTTTCCCCCTTACCGCGTGACATTTGATTGTAGCACCACTATGACCACTGGAAAAAGAAAATTATATCAAACACTGTGCGGCAAAGAAAGTGTTTCTTCTGCCTGGTGCAGCTGTATGCCCTTTGATTAAAGACAAAAATTTATTTTTTTCCCCACTCATTCATTGCTTGAGTGACGTGATCTCTTGCTCGCGTGTCGCTGTTGTTCTTCTTCTTCTTCTTGATACTGCTGCTCCTCGTCTGCCTCATCCAATTCATCGACCAACTCTCCGATCACTTTGTTGAATGCGACCTCTCGTTGCTCGGCGATGGTAAGCAGTTTGCGCAGACGTTCTTTGGCACTGTCGTGATCCAAAGGTTCGGTATTTGATGTAACAGCCTCGAGCGCAATGGTTCGTATCAAAGGGCGAATGCGTTTTTTCCTTCTATTTTTGCTGTTGCTGCTGCTGCTTCTTTGAGTGGGAGACTTTTCAATGATAATTCCCACAGCGGGACCCGGTGAAAATCGAACTCTTTTTCGATCGTTTGTTGTAGTTACAGAAGATGCAGATTCGGAAGGCGCAATCTCCGACGACTGCGTGGTCGAAACCGACGCGATTGGAGGCGGAAGGGGCAATGGCAATGATGCTCCATTGCCCATCTTCTTTTTTTTTTTAAAGTGAGTCCACAAGATCTCTGTGTTGTAGTGTTGTTGGTACAAATTCATCGGCTTCTTATAAAAGCGGGTTTCACATAAGCTTGTAAAAGATTTTTCCCTCCTTGCTGCGTACCATATCCCTGGTTTAGTCCATGGCCAACGGCAACATGCCTTCAGATGGTTTCTTTGACAGACCGTCGTTTCTGCCACCTCGCGGACCCAGTTCGGTCGGCACGACACTTGTGCAAGCTGTGCGCGAGCAATTTGCTCGACCAGAGAAATCAACAGGCGATCAGGAGTTAATATCAGAGACAATTGATGGTGAAGAATCTGAAAATACCACTGGCAAGCCATCAACGAGCATAGCAGAGGCACACATCGTAGCGCTTCTGAAAAGAAACCAAGAGGAACGTGATCGCATTTTGCGAGAAAGTCGCATGGAAAAACGTAGACGCATCGACATGGAGCAGAAGCAAAAAGAACAATCTATTCGTATGCAAGGTCGCTACATTCACGAGCGATACCACCACACAAAAAACAAAATCGAGCGCGTACGCACATGTATCCGCTGCCGGAAATCTTACACCATGCAAGAGAGCATGGGAAGATGGCAGTGCCGCTACCATCCCTCTAGTCTCGATGGAAAATGCATGTACTGTAAACAGGAAGGCGCCGGTTGCACTCCTTGCGACCATACCGAGTACTCGCCTGTGTATGACGGCATACTTTTCTATCGACTAGACTCGATGGTATTTCAGCTACTGGATCACAGCGTACCGATTCAACCGCGCGCGCTCAGTACAGTCAAGGTACGAGATGACGATCCCTTGCCTTTGGAGCTCGCTCTTGGTCCGATTTATGACCTGATCTCCAAAAAGGACCGATCCTTTGAAGAGAGTCAGCAGCTGCAGCAGTTGGCCGACGATAGAGACTTGGCTGAGCGTCAGGCTCTTTTGGTTCCTCGTGCAAAAGTTCAGCCAAAGGGACTGCGCGTAGAAAATGCGTCCATGCGCGTAGAAGAAGGCGAAGACGAAGAATGTACTACTACAGTACCCGTAGTAACAAAGCGCAACGTGTCATCACGAGGCGTACTTGAGCAGCTGGCACGTACCTACTTTTACATCCAGACCGCGTCACACGCCGATGCTGGCACTATTGATTACTTTGATATTCGTGGCCCTGTACATTGACTGGCTCCCGTTGGCTCTTGCGGTGCTGTCTTTTTCCATCTACTCGGCACGTCATGATGCAAGATGGTACTGGCTCATCGTGCAAGCATTAATTGGATTCATACTGGGCGCACTGATGCGTGGCCTCCGTCCATCCGCCTCCTCTACTACCACTAACACCAGAAATGCCTCTCGTATTTACTTTACCATGAACTTTTCATTGGAACGAATGCTCGATTGTGTAGTTGCTAGTATTATTGCATTTGTCTATGCGTTACTATATCGCCGGTTGACGTTTCACGTTGTTCTGGACGACCCCTGGGTCAGCGCCGATATTGGACGTATCACTTGCATAGTTGCTACGGCGGCAATTTTATGTTTTGCGCATCTGATCAAGCGATCGTGGCTCACCAACGTGCCCAACTCTGCGCTTGTACAGGAGCACGCAATTGCACTGAGCGTTGCTGCATTTGTAGTTTTGCTCGATCTATTAGCATGGCCTTCAGGAGGCGCTGGACGCGCTGCCGTTGCTGTTAGCATAGCTATCATAGTTGGACTGATTGCAATGACAAAGATTGTCTCTCTGTACAGAAAATAAAAAAAAATTTTTCCTATCGTCAAAAGCTGTTTTTATTATCAACTCTACTACACGAACCGTATTAAAAAAGAACCGATAATAGCGGAAGAAGAAGAAGAGAACAATGTCTCTGCAGTTTTACGTGTACGCTTTGGCGTCAACCTTTTTCGCTTTTTGGAGTCATCGTCCAGTGCAAACATGGGCGGTGCTTGTTTCGCTGCATCTTGCCTACGGAGCGTTTGTGGATGATAAGGCGTCTGTGGCTCACTTGAAAGACTTTGCGATTTGGAAGCCGCTCACGCTCGTCATCGGATGTGCGGTTGGAGTATGGGGCGCGTATGTCATCCGAGCACCCGCCACCATCAAGACAAGCTATCCTCTGTGGTACAACGCGGCCATGTTGGCACTTGGAGCAATTTTCGTCGGCACCGGATTCGTATGGCAGTTGGCACCACAAAAGTGGTGGAACTATTTTGCGATTTGCATACTTGTACAGCTGCTAGTGGTCTTTGTTTCGGTTGTTTTTGTGCCGCATGATCGTATCTGGATGACGCAACAAGGCGGCGGCGTGCGCGTTCACATTTCGTTTGTTTTGTTACTCGTGTATCTCGACTTGCCGTTTGCTATCGGTCAGAGTCTTCCAGACTCGGATGGCATTTGGCATTTCTACTACGTATTGATGTTTATGGGCGCCACGATCATCTGGTTTGCACTGATTAACATCTTGAACTATGACAAACCTCCCAAGCAAATTGCAACCATGGCATACGCACCAATACCCGAACCGCCTGTTGAAAGTACCTATGTTTGATGATCAGTAAAAAAAGATTTGCAAAGTCCACTTGCGTAAACATTTTGTGAGTTTACGAAAAAGGAAGTCGCTTCCTAATATGGGCACAAAAACAGGGGTCCTCTGAAAAATCGACACTCCGTAAACATTAGACCTGTCGGCTGTCGACACCTGAAAAGCTTTCATAAGGTTTCACACCAAAGTTTACGCAACGGACTTGGAGAAATTTTTCAAGTTTTTTTATCAAAACAAAAATGACAATGCGTAAAATACAGTCCACTGAAGTACGCCACATAGCTGGAAGATTGGAATTACTCGCTCAGGAGCGAAATTGCATGCTTCCGCACCATAAGTAGAGATTGCCATTCCCTTGTCGAATAGCTCTCTGTACAGACTGATTTGCGTAAACGACCAGATATTCAACTCCTTGATGCTCATTTCGTAGAAGAAAACCACTAGAACCTTGAGTGCCACTCGAAAGATGTAAATCGAGAAAGCTGCAAAGAGCGGTATCATAGCGTGACGTCCTTTGCAATAGGTTGCATAAGCAGCGGCCGACATGAGTGCTCCGACGCCGGCCAGATGAATTACGGGATATCGAACTGTATCAAATGCCGCAATTGCAATCAACGAAGTCCAAAGCAAACCCGTTTGCTGATTCAATGCGTTGTTTAGATACAGCGTTATCACAAGCCCAAATAGACCGGCCTTGAAGATCGCGTCGGGCACGGGTCCAGAGGCTGCCATTCGAGAAACCTCTGTCGGGTAGTATGGCAACTTAGTGAAAAAGAGAGAAGCCGCTTGTGTTGCAGCAATCGTAACAAACACATGAGTCTTTACGATATCCATTTTTTTCCTCCTGTTTCCGTGTCTATGCCCTAGAAAAATCATTAAAACTTTGTTTATCATTAATGAGAAAAATCCACGTGGCAACACGTTTTTGGACCAAGAGTAAAAAAATTTCTCCAAGTCCCTAGCGTAAACTTTAGTGTGAAACCTTATGAAAGCTTTTCAGGTGTCGACAGCCGACAGGTCTAATGTTTACGGAGTGTCGATTTTTCAGAGGACCCCTGTTTTTGTGCCCATATTAGGAAGCGACTTCCTTTTTCGTAAACTCACAAAATGTTTACGTAGTGTCTAGTAGAAAAACATCTCGTGTCTGCGTTAGTAAAGTTTTTGTCCAGCCTTTTACTCGAGGCATCAGAGAGGCTTTTTTCGTTCTTTGACCCTCGCCTTTTTTCTTTCTTTCGTCCTCGAGACATGCAGCTTACGCTATCTCCCGAAGGAGTGAGAAAGGTTCATCTTTATTCAGAAGCAGTAGCAACTATCAATGCGCTGACCCGTCGAAAGCGATCCGTATCCGAAGTAACGCCAATCGAGGAGCATGAGCAATCAAAAAAGCAAACTGTCGCTCATCACTTGGCTGACACCAAGGATCTCACCGAGTCGTATTATCGTCAACTCATAAACGGTCAGGCAATAGACGAAGTGGTCAGTGCCGCTCAGAAAGAATGGCGTCGGAATCATCCACAAGAGGCGCGCTACTATGCAGCACTGATGATTCTGAGCTTCAAAGTGGAGCATATCATGAATCGCATGATGATTGGCTGCATGGAGGATATCTCCATTGCGAATAACAATTTATTGTTGTTTGCTGTGGAAACGCACAAGTACTACACACAGCTGCGTCGACAATGTGACCAATCCGATCGCATTGGTCGTTCGAATGTAAAAAGCTGGCGGCAAGATTTACGCAACAATCTCGAACTGCGTTCTCGTGTGGCGCAACTTATTACCGCCATGTGTCGTTCGGAGAAATCGCGGATCACGGATCACATTTTCTCGGTTTTTTACGATATTCGAGCAAGGCGATACACTCTCGATCAACTGCAAGATATGATCTCTCCGTCAAGAAACAACAACGTCGTATCTTTCAAGTCTATGCTACGAGATGCCAGTGAGAATCGTAGCGACTATGCAAAGCACGAGGCTGTGGTCTTTCATCGACTCGCAGTCTACTTTGAGATTGCGCGTCTCAAGTTTGAGACGCAAAAGGAGATCAAGGCGCCAGAAGAGATTGCTCGGATGCTGCTCAAGAATTTTGTGGAGCTTTCTGAGCGTTACTTACGCGACGAGGAGTTGAAGCGTGTTGCTCGTGCACTTGAGTATATGTGCACTGATGTGTGCTTGAAGAAGCGCAAGTCTGACGGCAAGTTTCCCTGCAAACTGCCCTTCACTCACTGGGCACTGCTCTTCACTCGTCCGCTGAATCAACTCGTATCGGACCCTGTGGATTGCGAATCTGAAATCTGCTCGGAAGAAGCAGTCTCGAGGTACGAAGCGATCTTGCAGAAAAAACAACAAATCGAAATTCCTTTATACGCGCTCGATCGGCACACGCTGCGAGGCCATCAAATCAACGGCGGCACCCAGGTGGACAGCACCACAAGTGGATTCTATCGCCGGGAGCATGCGGCACTGGAGCCGCTCAGCACTGCGGTGGTGGATTCGTATCACGAAGAAGCCGTGCGCAAGGCTCAGCAATGGGATCGAAATGATAAACAAAGAAAACCAATTGACAACAACGACGATGATCGTTCTAGCGACTGATTTTGTGAAATCAAAAAAAAATCGCGCTCTGTATATTCAAGAAGAAGAAAACAACAAAAGGAAAAAAACTTTTAATGGAACAAAAAAAAAGATTCTCGTGTCGAGTGAGAAGAAAAACCAGGTAACAGTGCAAAAAAGGGGTTAGTAGAAATTTCTTTTTTTTTAATGTGAGCGACGGTTGGTGATACAAGAGGAAAAATAAAAAAAAACTTTTTTCTGGCTAGTAGATTCCAGTTGACATAAAAAGTCGAGCCCCCTTTTTTCCCTTATTATCGTTATTGTACTTTTTCACACCTTAAAGGCAAACGGCCATCCCCCTTTTTTTGCAACATTCAATAACAGCAAGAACAATGTACCGATTCCTTGAGAAAGATGAAGAGAGTGAGCAATCAAACGGTGATGTTTGCTTTGATTCGCTCTTTGCTCCCGCCAAGATTGTGATTCCTGCGCCTATTCTATCTGGCACGGTTGTTTTCTCGAAAGATGGACTATCGTTTGGGCTGTACCGCACTGACGCGAATGCTCCAAATGGCTACATGTCCAACTATGCGCCAGGATACTCTATCATCCTGGACGGGTTGGTGTATCCCAGCGTGGAGCACTACTTTCAAGCACAGAAAACATCTGATCCCAAAGCACGCGAGGCGATTCGAATGTGCCCAAGCGCACCGGATGCAAAGCTACTCGGCCAGCAATGCAAGCCTCTGCCCAAGAACTGGCAAGAGACCAAGGTTGATGTGATGCGCCGTGCACTGTATGCCAAGTTTTCTCAGCACAAAGAGCTCCGTGCGTTGCTGCTCGCCACTGGATCAAAGCAAATTTCGGCTTTGTACAACACCGACTCGTATTGGGCACTGGGACCGGATGGAAACGGCAAAAATCGCATGGGCAAGTTGCTCATGGAGACACGAGAGCGTCTTCGGAAAGAAATCAAAAACGAGTCTTCTCAGAACAAATCTCTCGCAGAAAATGCAATTTGTGTGTATTAACTAAAAAAAGAATTTATCGCTTTACAGTCTTTGCAAATCCAGTTTTTGTTGTTGTTACAGGAGATGAGGGTTTTGCAGCAATAGTAGTAGTGGTGGTGGTGGTAGTAGTAGTATTACCGCTAGTGGTAGGTGCACACTTTGTTCTTGAATCAGGAGCGCTCATTGCTCTTTGAAAGGCCATTCCATTTACAAAGCTACCGACATTACTGTCATCTCGATAATGATACGTGCTGTAGGTAGGCGGTGGTGCATAGGACATGGGAGGAAATGGTGCATAGGGCATTGGAGCTGGAGGCAGCGGCGTATAGTGCATCGACGACGACGGATGAGATACATTGATTGGACCGTTGTTTCTTCCTCCTGCTCGCGTTTCAGATGTGAGAGCAACACACGCGACTATGGAAACGATGATAACACAAAGAACAAACGCTGCCAGAAGGTCGCTGGTATAAGAATAGTTTGGTGTTTGATGTTGCTCCACTACTTTGTGGACGATCGTCTGTTGTTGTTGCTGCTTTTGCGGTGCGTCCGATTCAAGCGAATATTCTAATCCGCAGCTGCCCTTTAGAATATAACTATCCTCGCTGTTATCGTATCCTTCGCACGAAACCGTGAGCTCACCAAAACGCACTCCTTGAACAAGATCCGCTTCGCATTTCCATTGAACTTCTGCTTGGTCGTTCGTGCCCACGTTAATACACTGAACAAACTTTGGGAGGTTTGGCATCAACTGACACCCGGACGTGCACTTTAGTTGCGGTATCGGATCTCCGCGACGTGCTTCTGTCCAGTCGCCCGCGCGCAGCGTCAATGCTTTTACATGGGTAAGCAGTAGCTTTTCGCTTTCGGCCATGCGTCGGCCATGGCACGATTGAATGATAATAGAAAACGCCACCAATACGACAAGAAACAGAGTAGAGATGATGCTCATTGAAAGAGCTGCTTGTACTAGAAAAGGTTTTTGGGTTTTATTTGTATCTGATGCCACGTGGCAAATTTCAACCTTAGAATAAACACTATAAAGTAATTAAAGAATATCGTGGATATTCTCTCCAAATGGGCCAAACGCTTGGCTATTCTCTGGGCACAGACACGCCCGAAGGTCGTGTGGTATCAGCTCCAGATGACTTTGCAATGATAAGTGGCACTGGGAGCGGTGGTGCTGCTCCCGGTGCTGAAACCAATGAGCATCCTCGGCCTGTGTTCACGGCCATTCCAGTACCCACGCCAGCTCCTGCGGTAACACCGGTACCGGCAATGAGACCTCTGCCACGAGGCGTACAGGCAGATATCAGCGTGCGAAGATCACTTGCAAGAAGAATCGGGGAGGATATTCACTCGAATCTATTTGGTGTATCTGCGTTGAAAGAGACTGGCGCCACCGGAAAGTTATCTCTGAATGACTATGAATACAGTGTGTTTCAAGGCGAGACACAAGGTCCAGAACTCCGGAAAGAGTTTGTGGCAATGATCATCAACGAATTGAGCAAATCATCTTCCACTACTCTCAAGCCAAACGAAGAAATCTTACTTGCGGAAGCACCCACCGAAGAGCTCGTGCACTATCCGATCAAAATAAGAGGTCCAGCGGCGTATCTCAAGTATCGATGGCGACGAGGATGGGACAACAAGGCGTTTTATGTGATTGTAGCATTTGAAAAGGAATACCCTGTGAAGATTGCTTCAGAGGCCAAAATCTAATTTTTTTTGAATCATTCTCTCACATAGACACTAAAAGTATGAAAGTCTTCGCAATTTTGAATACAGTCAATCTCTCTATCCTCTACTGGTAAAGATTTTGTTTGCGGCGCATGTTTCGTTTGCTATCTACGGAGGTGGACTCTGTTCTTCCTCAGATTACTCAGGCGGCGACTAGTGCCTAATAATAAAGCAAAAAAAACACTACTTTACAACTATTTCCTCGTAGTCTTCCCAGCCATATGTGTCTGTGAACTTTGGATCGCCTGTGCCAACTCGCCAGCCATTGGGGTGATACGTGAGGTACTTTTTGGCTTCATCGGTGATGCATACATCACAAGCTTTGTAGCATATACCAAGGCTTGAGGCTCCGGAAAAGTATCTTTCGAGAGCACTGTTTGGTTTTATTCCTTCGTGCCGTCCGCGGTATGTTGCCATACTTTTGTATGATTCGCATCTACAATTCTCAATTCTGGTATCTGTCTTGCACGTTTGACTGCTTGCACCGCCCATTGTGTTTGTGGAATGGAGTAAGAAATGAATTTTTTTGATTTACTACTATTCATGTCCCCAGTAGAAAGCATCAACGTTAGAGCGTTCCCCTCACTTCTCTTTGATTTTTTTTTCTACTAGAGTATGCCAGAAAAATATAAATACGGCCTATAACTTCCACAAAGAAACATAAAATCGCACGTCCTCAACGCAAGCTTTTCAAAAAAAAAAAAGGAAGAATGGCACGGTACCATCCAACTACATACAACACAGACTTTGTCCCTGAATCGGACGAGTTGTGGGCTTGTATGTCTTGGTACGAGAACGCCAGTGAGGCACTGCTGAGCGACTTTAGCCTCTTTGAGAGCAAAAACGCACATCGAGTCAAGTCTACTGATCCAGCCGTGTTGTTTCGTCGGCTCTTGCATACCTACCTCGTAGAATTGAACCGCCCTTTAATCGAACCATATCTAAATGAAATATACAAAATGGGACCCCCTGAAATCAAGCGAGATTCATGGACCAATCGAGTTGTGCAAATCAATCCACCGCCGCCTGGTGCTTGTGAACAAGCCAAACGAATTACCTCTTTGTATGACTTTAAAGAAAAATAAAAAAACGGATGGATTTTTTTTAAAAAAAAAGTTTACGAGAAAAACCAAAGATAAGAAAGGCACGCGACAAGGCAAATGATGCACAGGGCATCTACAGAAAGCATTACATTGTTTTTTCTTTTAGAATCTTCGACAATTCTTAATGCTGCATGCAGATTGTTTTCTATTGTTTGATCTCTAAGTCGCTTGAGATCCGGATTAAGCGAAGTAGGCATCAAAGAATGATCCTTATAGTTCTCTGGCTTATGGTCAAGTAATTCCCACTCTCCTAGTGTGCGCTCGAAGCATTTGAGGCAAACGCCTTCGTTTCCACCGCACAAGCACTCCATTGCCATTTGATTTGCTTTCTCGAATACTTTCCCGCATCCATAACACTTGAAGTCGACATAGTTCTGGTGTGCTCGGTGCTTAGTGTCGTTTGACATCTCCTATCCCTTGTCATGTAAGCAAACATAAAAATAGTATCGAAATAGTTTATCATTAGAATTTTTTGGGGAAGTTGAAACAAAAAGCATGCCTATCGTTGCTATTTCTTTTTTTCCTATATACATAAAGGAGTATTTTGACTATCCAAAAAAAATGTCTCATAAACGCAAGTCTCCGTCTCCTTCCGTACCAGAATCCAATGTCCAAAAACGCAGACCGCTATTTGGAAACGTTACCGCAGGTGCGAATAGCACCATTACCAGGGTTCAAGAAGAAGACAAGACCACTAACGCTGTTGGTCCGAGATTCGGAAATGTTACCGCGGGTGCCAACAGTACAGTGATTCAATCTATAACTCCAGCTCGCAGCAGCAGAAGCAGCAGGGCTAATAGTATAACTGTAACATCATCATCAAATGATCGAAGGAGCAATAGCCAAGTGAGTGGGCTCGTTGCTGCGGTTTTCAACGGATCAACCATGACTGTTGCGCGTCCACGAGACCTCGGTGCTTTGTTGAAGGCTATGGCTGCTGGTACTGCGATTGAGCAAGAAAAACCAGTTGTTGGTTACAAGGTTTCCGTGGAGGCTCTTAACCACCAGGAGGTCGTTCTACTGGGAAACAAGAAAGTTATCTTCGAGGGGCCCCTCAGCGGCAAATTAACCGTTCATGCGTATATGAATACTAAGAACGAACCTACATGCGATGCAACGATTCAATCACCAGAAGCAAATCAAACGTGCAGTATAGGCACTGGCGTCATTGATATGCAATTGAAGATATCAGACAAATTGCACCAGGTCATAATCACTGATGTGCGTGAGGGTGACTTGTAATTAAAAAAAAATTTATTTCACATCAAATTCAAGCGGCAATTGAGACGTCTTGATCCACAGGAAGAATTGGCGCTTGCTGCTGGTAGAATGCAGCTCGGTGACGGTGATCGTGAATACGGTAGCCGAATTTGATTCGATGGGTAATGTACAACAGATGATTGATCCATGAAGATTCGCTACGATGGCAACCGGTCGTTTCGTATCGCACCAATAGGATGAGTGACTTGAAAGTACCGTAGATGGGCACAACAACGTAAGCGTCAGTAGCGTCCTTACACATTATGATGATGATAAATGGACGCTTTTTCACCGTTGGAAATCCACAAAAGATAAAAAGTCTTAAGTACTCTTATCGACCCATAATAGTACCCTAAAAAGGCATCAAACAAGACTTTAAGAGTGCTGCTTTACACAAGAAATACTCTGAGTACGGAGTGGAGCGTGAGTACCTTTCCTAACCCACGGGGCGGTCGCCCGGCACATCCGTCTGCTACGTCGATTGAGGACTGTGTGTCTGCAGCTCCACCAATCCTTGGTCGTCAATACCCAGCCGGCACAGCCGTTTGCGCCCCCCAGAAAAAATCCATACTTGCACGTCTCTCACACCTGCTCACTTTTTTTCCAACCTTTGCATGTGCATCGCTGTGGCAAAATGATTGGGTGTTTTTTTTTTAAAGAAATAAATTGACAGACAAAAAAAGAAAGTTTTCAACAAGGCCCATGCTGATAGAGCACAGCTTCTACAAGTTTGTATATCACGCCAGGATAGCCAGCTTGCTCCACTCTGTCTATCTGAACTTTATAGCCAGCCTTGTGTAATCGAGCAGGAACGTCTTCGTACTCGGATTCGCCTGGCTTAATGGTCCATCTCGCAACAATCATGCATGGCTCGACTCCGCGGCGATATAGCTCTGCTTGTGCCAATATTTCATTCATCGATTCGTCTAGGTTGGGATCTGGTTCGGTGCTCTTTCGATCGTAATAGCGCTTCTTGAGATAAATGAGTTGGGCGGTATCCATGGTACGCAACTCAGTGGCAGTAATCAAGTCCTCGCGCATGGAAAATGGTATGATGCTTTCTTTTGTGGACGTGTGGGTTTGTGACAATTAAATTATCTTTCCACTCGCCAACCAAAGAGTGAATTTCTGTTTTGGCGTGCAATTAATAAATACTACTAGTCATTAGTAATAAGAGAAGAAAATGTCGTTTGTTTCGTGTTCTTGGTCTGTGCGTGATTGGGTTCAACATTGGTATGGCATGGAATTGTACGAGTATCAGCAGGAGCAGATTGTTAATTTGTTATCGCCCTCGGCGGATGGATCGGCATCAAAAGTTATCAACTCCTATTCGCGTGAAATTGAACAGAGATTTATCGCAGAAGATACAAAATGGGGTGTTGCAAGCTGGAGCCTCACGCAGGACTGTGTTTATCTTCCGCGTGACATCATGCAACACGGTGTCATTGGGTACCTCTTGGATGTTGCATTTGATCTCATAGACTCGAGGTGCGCGTACGCACACTTGAAGACGCTGATGCGACTGCGACTTTCATGTAGAGCATTGAAACGCTATATTGACACTAGGTTTCATGTGTATGTATTGGGTCGTTTTGCGGTCGATTACTTTGAGATTCCCAATGTATATCCCATTGACAAAATCAAACATCAGCTAGTGAAAAGGGCAGGAGAAAGCGGTGCATATTTTCTCTTGGAATGGTCTGCGTACGTAAGAGAGGATCCAATAGCTTTTGTTAGAGGTTTACTCAGACAACAGTATGAATTCTGCTTGACCAAGCTTCTCAAGTTATACCCCGACCAATGCAAGACGAAAAAGCTCAAGCTGGCAAAATCACTGATCGACTATTACGCACTGACCGAACCGAACCTGCAGTCGTATTTCGAAACGAAAAAGAAATGGCTGTTTATGCAATTTATTGAATGGACAGAGCAAAATCAAGCTAGATTCAATGATGCTGATATCAAATCATTTGAGGATCACCTGTATCAGATCATGCGAAATACGGATCCTGGCTACGACGATGAGTTTGTCAATATCAAGCTTCTCTTAGAGTTCTTGGCATTGCATCGCTAGTAAAAAAAAGTTTTACTCTAGTAGATTTTTTTTTCACGGCAGGCTTATAAGCCGAGGTAACTTGAGCACTCAATCTCAATTCTCCACCAAGCCACCGATGCCGCAAAAGCGAAGCGCTACTACTACCGTCAGTACCAAAGCCAAAGTGCAGAAAAAGCAAAAGAGCCCAACCGAGCCTGTGCCGTCGCCTTCTGTTCAAGGGCCGCGTTGCAAAGCCATAAGAAACTGGCCCATGATACAATGCAGCAAGAGGCTCACAATGTATGAGCGATGGGACGGCATGGGCAGCTGCTTTGATTGTCACTCACGGTGCATTCACTGCGGTGCCGAAGCGCATCTATCCACCGCTACCCAAGACTTTGCCGAATGTTCGGTTTGCGATGCGAGAGCATGCCCAGACTGTGCCGCGAAACATGAATGGAAAACATGCGCCAGTTGTAGCGATTGCCTTTGCACACTGCGTGCTTGTGTCGCAGAGCGAAGTGACGCGAAGATTGTCAAGTGCTGCGGTGGCTGTGACGAAAACCTCTGTAATGCTTGTATTGATATTCCACATGATGATGATTAGAGTAAAAAAAAAGAATTTTTCGCATATCAAGCGCGAGTTACCACTACTGGCCTTTTGATACGCTAATAACGTAAGTGAGAGTTTAGCGCCTTTTAATCCAGTCTCTAGAAAGCCACAGATTTTTTTTGTTCTGTTCTCTTCCCACTACTATGGGTGCCTATCCATCGGATTGTTTCGTCTATTCACGTGGCGAATGTTATATCGAACGATTACCACCGGACTCGGTTCGATTCATTGCTACGAAATTTGGCGATCCGATGAAAACTACCAGCGGATACTTTTACTATACACTACTGCGTGTGACGTGCAAGAAATTCTATCGAGACCTTCCGCCCTTGCCTAAAAATCTGAAACGTGTATTTCAATCACCAGAACGAAGGGCCATCATGAACGATCTTGTTTCGCACGGCTATACGTACCTGTTGATAGAATCGGATCGACGAGGGTGGCTACCTAGAGATACAAGTGCACAATGGAAAAGTGTCACAGTGGATCAACTGGAGGAAGAGAACCAAAGACGATTCGATTACGATCAGCAGCGAAGCTTGTGTGCTCTGGCTGCCAAGCATGGCCAGTTGGATATGCTAAAGACATTACTAGCACATCAATACTCACTGTGCGATGCCACCGTGTGCAATTTGATTGAGCGAGGGGATCTCGAGACTCTGAGACTGTTGGAAAGACAAATCTTTGTGAACAAAAGACTTGCAAAGACTGCAGTACGCGTTGGTAACATGCCAATTATTGAATGGATGCACGCGAAAGAATGCAAATACCTACGCGAACCTGAAGTAATCATGCATGCTGTCAAGTCTGATAAACTGCAAGTGCTCCAGTTTATGAAATCGGCTCTCGGTGTAATTTTTCACTGCGGATATCTCAAATTTGCCATTGTGTGCACTTCTTCTCCCGAACTCATTACATGGCTGCAAAAAGAAGTAGACAAAGTTGACCCAAAAAGTGGGCACTATCTCAAAAAGTGGTTATCTCAGAATGGATACCAAATGCCATCGAGTGGCATACGTCTCGGCACAACGGGATGAATAACACCAATGTTATCGAATGGGCCGAAGCAATTTTCTCAGACCCAAAAGACTATTACATAATCGGGATTCGAAATCAAGATAAATGTAAAAAAAGTCGAACCAATAAAAAACAAAAAGCAAAGAACGCCTATCGACATTTTTTAATATTTTCTCACAAGCTAGACCGTTTCGTATCGACTTATTAATTAAAAAAAAGCACAAGATAATCTTTTCCGCGTGGCTGTAGAAAAAGACTCTAGTAGATTTTTCGGCAGGCTTATAAGCCGCGATGCTCAAAAACTCAAACTCATTCCTACTTCTCCTTCAGCCACACACACCAAAAAAATGTCCCAAAAGCGAGGCACTGCCGCTACCACCCTCAGCAACAAGAGCAAAGGGCAGAAAAAGCAAAAGAAACCGATGGAACCGGTGCCACCTCCTGTTGAAGAGCCGTCCGTTCCACGTTGCAATGCGCCTAGAAACTGGCCGATGCGACCATGCCAAAAAGTGCTCACGATGTACGAGCGCTGGGATGGCATGGGTCATTGCCTCGACTGCCATCCTCGGTGTTTTTACTGCGGTGCCAACGAACGCGAACGGATGACCAAGGAGGAATTTGCGGAATGCTCGGCATGTTATGCAAAAGCATGTCCTGACTGTGCCAAGAAAAACGAATGGAAAAACTGCGGCGTCTGCCATGATTCCCTCTGTACGTTGCGTGCCTGTGTTGCAGAGCGAAATCAGGAGATGACCAAATGCAAAGGCGGCTGTGGCAAAAACCTATGCAGAGATTGTAAAAGCGGCTGTGACAAAGACCTATGCATAGATTGTTAATTTGATGTACTACATGATGAGGAAAGATTAGAGTAAAAATCGCTCTACTGAATGTTTATTCTTTTTTTTCCCCCCGTCGTGATGGGAAACGTTTCAAATTTTCGCTAGATGACCTTTCGACTCGACTTGCTCGTATGCATCCAGCAAGCAACAACAAAAACTGTCAGTCTCTTGCGGTAAATGTTTGATGTTGATTTGGTTATCAAACGTGTCCACAATCACACATTCTTGTGTCGGGTCGCTAGGCACTTTCACAGCGGCTACTATTTTTTCCACATTCCACACCATTGCCTGGTTCGTCTCGGTGAACATTTCTTGAGCCTCTGATGTTGTGACACAAACGACCTCACTATCGTCTTTGTAGGCACTGATATCTCGAATCCACGTGCCATCTGAACGTGTAAAGTAATCGAGTGGTACGTCCCAAAGATACACGGCCTTATAGTGATAGGGGCCTTTTGTCTTGCTGTTCTTTGTCTTCAAGGCATCTTCAAGCCACACAGGAAGTGCTCGTTTCGGAGGTTGTTGCTTCCAGAGATCGACCCGTTCGAGATATTCTTCACGCATTTCGCCATTGGGCTGATAGAGATGCGAGTACATCTCCTTTACAGTCTTCATGGTCGTGAGCGCGTGTTTTTGGGATGCGATGGAGATTAAAAAAAAAGAGACGAAAGAGTTGTGTTTTTTAATCGTCTCATTCTTACACCATTCCTGTTGTGTTTCTTACGTTAAAATGAAAAAGTATTCTGTGCAGAGAGAAGCCCTTTTTTATCGTTTCGTCTTTTTTTTACGTGCGTGCACTTTACGAGAGGATCATCACAAATGGATCAGTTTCCTGCTGATTGGACCGCGCATACCATTATTCATGAATTCAACAAGCTCTGCATTGGCGACAAAGAGGGCACTCGTGAGCGTCTAGCCATCAAACGCAAAATCATTTGGGATTTCTTTCACGAAGGACTCAAAATACCATTCTCCTCTCCATTCAATGAACCAATCAAGTTCGAAGGCTCGTTTCCATGTTTGATTCCCATCCGCGATCCGCCTACAAAGCTAGAATACGAGGTTCTGAACAGAGAGCTGGGCTTGATTGGACTCGCTCTCGTGCGTCCGTTTCAGTGGGATGCCGATGGATTGCCAGTAAAAAATGGAATGCCTTGCGGCCATGGCTTTGTCGTTGGAACGCTAGCCTTTGCAAATAGCCTGCTACCTCGCATTCCTCCACAGATGTAATCGCTTATAAAACAATACTAAAACAAGTAAAAAACCTTGAATTAAAATCGGAAAATGCGCTTCCCTGTGTGGGTCGGAGCTTCTGCGTGGACTTGCGCCTGTGTGCTCATCTGCGGTATTGTGATACTCGCATGGAGCGGCACTCAGTGGCGAGCCGATGTCGATGCGATGTGGAATCGCGCAGCGTTTGAGACACAAACGCGTGTCTCGCAGGCCATTCATGAGGATCTGGCGTTTATCAAACTTGCCTCGAGCGCCGTTACGGACATTGAACAATCTCCACTCTTGCAGAGTTCTACCATTAGTGACTCTGACCAATCTAATTATCAACCCGCGTCACTGATTCGTTTGTTCAATGCACTCGACGGTGGCTCTGGCAGAACGTTTAACTCTCTCGGTTTCATGCGCCGGCAATCGCCCACCACCAACGGCAAACTCTCGTGGCAAATTGCCAAAGGCTTTGGATGCAGCGAGTACATGTACGCCTACGCAAACGGGATCATCTATCCGCAATTTTACGGCTACTGTGCGCTGGAAGCCAACGCCCAGGTCCTCAGTAGTAATCTCGCCTACAATGGCACCGACTGGGGACTGAAGCCCGAAGAAGCCCAGTTGCTCGATGGCAAGCGCAAAGCGCTCTTTTTGCCCGTGTTTAATCTGCTTGGAAAGTTTATGCTGACACACGAGATGGCGTACGGCGTTGGCTCATTTGCCGTTTCGTTTGCCGAAGCAGCGCTCGATACGTTTACTCAGATGGTTGCCAATATTAGCATCCTTGATGGCAAGGGCGTAGTGTACGTGGTTGAGATACCGACAGGCGCTATGCTTGCATCGAATCATCCAGAGGCCGTAATTGCAGACAATAACCAGCGCTTATTTGCTATCAATAACACTCACGATTCGATACGCGAGACTTATCCTATCGCTCTCGTAGCGGCTTTGGCCGACAAGGACCCCAGTGGAATTGAGCTGATTGACGGATCTGCTGGTCGTTGGCGTATATCCAGTGATCGTTATGTGGACGCCGACGGAATCGATTGGCTAATTGTCGTATCCGTTCCGTCGCATGCAATTTTCGGTCACGTACGCCACACCATCGCGGTTGTGACCGGAGTGTGTGTCGTGCTCCTCGTGGTGCTCTGTGCATTCACATGCGCAGTTTTTTACTTCTTTCTTGGAAGACCTCTGAACCGTTTGCGCGCACGCATGGCATCTGGCAGCCGCGAAGAATCCAATACGCTGCTTTCGAGCTGGTTCTCTGAGGTCCAGGATCTCAACGAGACCTACACCAACAACCATAGACAACAGCAACAAATCTCTACACACTGAAGAGAAAGAAATAAAAATTTTTGTCAAGTTTTCTTTTAATTACACGGGGAGAGTGACATCATAAGTTGGTAAAACACGTTCAATCGTCTCGCGACAAATAGGGCATTTCTTTTTGTTCTGGATAAAGCTCCTCTCCATGCACTCGTCGCATCCAATCATGTGGCCGCAAGGAATAAATACGCTCGCTTTTTCAAAGTTTTCCTTGCAGATGGAGCACTCTCGCGCATTTTTGCTCTTCTTGGCAGACGGCTCACTGTCAGTAGCAGGAGCAGCGGGAGCCGGAGTGGGTTCTTTTCGTTTCACGACAGCGCCGTTGGCAGCCTCGCGCGCTAGGCGCTCGCGCAGTTCAGCTTCTCGTCGTGCTGCCAGTTGCGACGCGACTCTTTGAGTGTCGCGGAGAGCACGCTGTAGAGACTGAAACGCACCAGATGCAAATTCGTTTTCGCCACCTCCACCGCCGCCGCCAATCGATCCCATTTCAATGATGCGCATTCCGCTCATCGCCGCAGACTGGAGCATTGTCAATATGGGTTGGTCCTCGTTGATCGATAGGTCGAGCTGAATCCGTGCGCCTGGCGGACTGCCCGTGAATCCGTATGACGATCGAGATGCCAGAGGGCGGTTTTGATACTCGTCTTCATCATTGATTTCGATTGTTTCGTGAATCTCTGTATCGTTTACCATCACCGGAGTTCCGTCGGGCGTGCAAATCGTATAGTACGGCGGTCGCAAGTCTCGCACGTGCATGGCCTCGTCGCCGTACGTGATCACCGGCTCCACGCCCACGACGACACTGATTCGTTGATAGAACGAATTGCCGTCTTGATCGATAAACTCAATCTCCTCTCCGGCGCGAAAATCCTCGATCTTGCCGCCGCGCGCAGTCTCAAGAATCAAACGAGGAAACGTGTGGCTGGGCTTGCCGCGCACAAGACTGCCATCGTCTCGAACCGAAAGGTGTACACGACACCAATCGGGTGCCACAAAGCCACAGAAGCGACTCTTGGCGGCTACTGAAACGTTGAGAGTGACGGGATGATCCTCTGGTATGGGGCCCCAGAATCGCTCCGAAGAGGGATCAAAGGTGCGCGTAAACTCGACAGAGCACTGGCGATCCAGTGAGATCTCGCGCAGACAGCGTGGCGTTCCGCGCATGCTAGATGACAGGTTGCTCGGCGAGTATCGAAGCAATCGATCGCTTCGGTTCATACTCCTCGTTCTGGCGGTGCCTCGAGATGGATCGGCAGCAGCGGGACGTGTCTCGGGTCGTATGTGCAGCGTGTCGGTTCTCTGATCAAAGAAAACCTCTGTACCGCGAGGTACTTGAAACTGATCGAATCCGTCCTGATTGAAGATGACATTCACTCCTTGGCCCGAAACTACCAACTTGCGAATCGTAGGAACATGAGCAGCAACAACAGGCTCGGCTTGCGTGGCCATGGACAAAAGAGAGAAATGAACGGCAGCTCTAGTACCGTTCGTATTTATAGCCGCCAGAGTTCTACTAGGGTTAGTAGAATTTTTCTACTAGACACAGTGATTGGATCACGAGTGTTGCTTTTTTTTCTCTTTGATTATACAGAACAACAACAACAAATAAATTCAATGCTCTTCGGGTTTGCTTTTCTTTTTTCCACTAGCCGCTTGCTTGAGATATTCGATGGTTCCACTACCGATCCCAACAGGGATCGTGAGAGCCACTAGTTTGCCTTCTGAAGTTTTCCAGACTTTGGCCTCATGTTCACCGTCTGCCAGCGTTTGAAGAATGGCGCCATGCCGATCGTAAACAGGCATCAATAATGGAGTTTCGAGCTTTTCATTAAAGAATTCGTGCCAATGAGACTTTTCGCCGCAATCACTGTACATGCCTTCTTCGCAAATCAAAATCGCGCCCGTTTCTACTGCAATGCTAAGACTGCTTGTTTTCAATGGTGCGTTTGGACGCATTAAATGAAAGTGCGTCTCTTTGAGAGAGAACAGGTATGGATATTCATCGGCTTCAGAGGCGTTATTGGGTTCAAGAGAAACAGACCAAACTCCGTTCTCTGCATCCACGATGTAGGCATCTTCGGAACATCGTGGATCGCCGATGTAAAGCCTGTCGGTTTTCAAACGAAACGTACACGAGAAAATATCAATCTGCTCTTGTAAACGTCTCTTTGATGTTGCCATGTGTGGACCGGAGAAAAAAATAACACACTGACCGAAACATACCACGACTCTAATTTTTTTCGACTGATTGTGGAATATCAGCTTTTTTCTACTAGAGTGATAATTGCATCGATGGATTTTTTAATCGATCCACAGGCTTTTGTAAATCTCCTTGTGTCTCGTAGCGGGAGAAGGGCTGCGCGATCGCTTCCGTGGCGGAGATCGATCACGGCGATCCATTCCGCTGTCCCAGTGATCGAATCGCTCGTGTCGTCGTTTGGGCTCTTTGCAATCCACGGTCCAATGACCTTCTTGATTGCAATTGTGGCACGCTCCGGGTCGCTTGATCGTGTATTTCTTGGCGTGGTTGGTGCAGTCGCGAGAGTAGTGGCCGCGTTCGCCGCAGCGATAACAAGAGGACTCGCGTTTGCTTCTTCTCGCGTCTGGATTCAAGTAGAGTGACTTTTCATCATTTCGATAGGAAACCACACGTGCTGTGGACATTGATTGTAGCAAAAAAAAAAAGAAAAACTCTAATAAAAAAGGGGACAGTTTTCCGTCTTTTTATTGTACATTCTAAAAACACTAACGGTAGAGAAAAAAAAATGAATCGTCATCGACCAGTGCTACAACGCACAGAATCACTAGGACAAGTGATAGAGGCTCGAAGTGAGCCCCTGTCACCAAAAGCCACGATTTACAAACCATCTGGCGCATGGCACTACTTTCGCTACGCGTACAAGAATGGCTACGTGGTGCTGGATACGCCAGACACCATCAAACGAATACCACCGTCGTTTATGTTCAAAGCAGAGGTAGAGCCGAGTCGAATAGAGGATCTTATTGAACTGTTGCATCGTTTCGGATTCACTCGCGAACGACTGATCCAATGCGCCGATGAAAAGTGGCGTATCATGGGTTACAAGGGCAAGCTAGATAGTGCGCGCTATGTGATCATCGAGAGCAACTGGAACACACATGAGATCACCATGTTTCCCAAGAGCAGTAACACTCTGCCCAGTCTACTGTGCCGGGTATGCAAAGATCACGTGAGATACGGAGCTCGATGCAAACGTTGTCAAGTCGCCTATTGTCACGAATGTTGTCCCGGTCTGTATGAACCGGATGACAAACAACCAGATAGCGAATTTTGCATTCGCATATTCTCGAGAGTGTGGTGTGATGCGTGTTGTCCTGTATATCAGCTGAAAAACGGATAATGTCCAAAAAAAAGTTTTTTTTTGTAAAGGAAAAAAAAGGTGAATTTTGATTCTCTAAGAATCCGACTTTAGATCCAACGTTTTTAGCTCGACATTGAATAGTTCCTCTGCGTAGCGGCACAACATCTTGACAAATTTTTCCTTTTCAGCATCCGTTTCGCAGTAATTGCATCCCTCGATCCTTGTGCTGTGAGAACACCGTTCAACATAACACCGGTCATCAAAGTTTTTTCGCGCCTTCATGAGTAAGTCTCTGAGTGAGTCCCTGAGTTCGGTCTGGTAATCGGTTACGGGGAGGTGATTGTATTCTCTCACGTTGTCGTATCTGTCGGAAGAAAATCGATCCAACAGATTCTTTGGTTCTTGGAGCCGGTCGCGAAAATAGTATGACACGAGCACGCAAGTGCAAAGCATTGTCCATGCACATCCGTATAACAGAAGCGGCACAGAGCCGATCAGGCTCTTTGGCTCCAACAGAAATCCTACGCTGGTCGCGTACAAGTTAAACAAGATGCCCAGAGCGCACAGAACAGCACTTGGCAGGAATCGGCGACCGAAGAACATCACGTGGAACGACGCTGCGTATAAGGCCATTGTGAGGATGAAGCCACACGACGCAAAGCGATCGAGGACGTCGTGTTTGCTTCCAATTGGCATCGAGTCTATCAGATAGCCACCGATGGCTCCCAAGGTGAAGACTGCGATCTGCACTTGGCGAACGGTCGAGAAGCGCGGGTGCCGCCGCCATGGATCCGACAACATTACTTGCCACCAAGTGTTCCAATTGGCGGATGAAAGACCGCCGACCGCGAGCATGACCAAGGCCACGCCTATCCAGACCATAGCACCGAGTGGCACAATGTGACCACTGTATGGG
>ERZ1066123.29-NODE-29-length-141521-cov-19.958195_pt1 | contig 141521 bp, 125 predicted proteins | sample MGYA00382770_ERZ1066123 | MGnify/ENA primary metagenome ERZ1066123 (study PRJEB33369, sample SAMEA5778353) | biofilm metagenome | biome: Industrial cooling water; feature: Water cooling tower basin; material: Biofilm | place: United Arab Emirates | collected...
CGGTGGCGCTGTTCTGGACGTGCTGGATCGTGCTGGGCGGGCTGGCCGTGTGGCTGGGGGTCAGGCGGCCGTGAGGTGGTGCGGAGTGCGGGCGTCCGGCCGCGAGTCACGGTGCGGGGTCGGGTCGGTGATGCGGGTGGCCGGCGCCGTCGCTTCCTACGGCGTGGCGGCGGCCCGTCCCAGCCTGCTCGCCTGACGGGCAACGGCGTCCGTCTGCCTCCCCTCCGCGTCCTGACGCGCTTCCGGTGGGTTCAAGTCCGGCAGACTCGTGGCGAGGCACATCGCGCCGCCGGCGCAGGCGCACACTGACGCGCTGCGGTGGTCCCCTCGCCCTCCGGGACTCACGCGCACGGCACCCGATGCGCACGCAACCAGGCGTCGATGGCCGGCTCGTCCCGCACATCGGTCGCCACATCGACCATGAGCGCGATGATCTCCTGCGGCGTCGCCCGCATGCAGATGCCGTTGATGCGCAGGAACGTCAGCGCGGCCATGTAGGCCGTGCGCTTGTTCGCATCCTGGTAGCCGTGGTTCTTGGCGAGGCCGAAGAGCAGCGAGGCCGCACAGGCGATCTCGTCTGCGCCGGTGTACGCATGCAGGTGCTGCGGACGCGCCAACGCCGAGTCGATCAAGGCATCGCTCAGGACGCCCGCGTTGCCGCCGTGCTGCCGACGCTGATCCTCCTGGATCGCGTCGAGGATGCGGCGGTCGAGCCAGCGTGGCACGCGGCTCAGAGCTTCGCGAGCGCAGCCATCGCCGCCTGATTCTCCTTCGCCAGCTCGACGTACGCGTTCAGCGCATCCTGCATCGTGGGATCGACACGGGTGAGCAGGATGCCGTCCGGCCGCTCGACGATGAAGATCTCATCGTTGGCCGCGAAGTGCTGACGCCCCGCCATGTCCTTCGGGATGATGGCGCCAATCGAGCCGCCGATCTTCTTGAGAGTGACCGTCTGAATCACGTGACCTCCCGTGCGTGGGCGTGCATCGTCGCGAGCCGGCTGTGGCCGAGTGGAAAGTATAACATCAGTTATACATCCGACGCAAGCGCCGACCCGCGCCGCTCGGGCAGGGGTCTGGGGCCCTTCGCTGCCGGTGGGTTGGCTTCGCACGGTTCGGTGCGCCATTGCCGCCCGCGCCATGGCGGCCCGCCAGCGCCCCACATCCTGCCGCGGTCCGTGAACAGGCAATGTCCCGCAGCTGTCAGCAGGGGCTCCCGACCCCGAAGACGAGATCATCCAACGCTGCCCGCGCCCACGGAGCCCAGGCGCGCACAGTGCACTCAGATCGCCCCGTACGCCGCCGCGAACGTCAGCGCCCGCTCGACGTGCCAGACGTCGAAACGTGCCGGGTCGTAGTGGGGGCCCACCCACTCCCGCATCTCGCGCCCGGCCTTGGACCGGGGCCGCGCCAGCGCCTCGAGCAGCTCGGCCAGGCCGCCCGCCCCTCCGCAATCCTCCGGCGGGCCGGCACGCGCCCCATCGAGCAGCCGCGGCCAGCGCTCGTCCGGGGCCGACACCGGCGGCAGGATCTCCTCGATCACGATGTCGTGGACCCAGTCGTCGCCGAAGTCGTACCGGTAGGTCCACCGATCACCGACGTGCGGGGCCAGCGACAGCAGGCGCGTCGTGCTCGCGCCTTCCCCCTCGCCCAGGTCGTTGTGCGGCGAGTCGAAGCGCCGGTCGCCCACCTCGAACTCGTAGAGATGGTAGTTCAGCCAGCCGAAGACGAACTGCAGCGTCTTGTGGAGCTGCTCGAGCGTGAACGAGGACGGCACCGCGAGGCGACGCCAGATCGCGGGCACGGTCTCCCGGACACTCACGTGCAGCACGTAGTCCGGTGCGAGTGGACGCGGGTGGGCGTTCGACCCGGCCCGCTTGATCGGAACCATGCAGCGCCTCGTGTGTGGTCGACGGCAGGCACCGCCGCGAACCGGTGGCCGTCCGCGCGACGGAAGCACCCCGCTGGCGTACGTCGGGCGACGCGCAAGGGATGGAGGGACACTGATCGTGCACCTCCATCCCCTGCGGCGGTCGACCGGACCGCGCCAGTCTTCCGACGAACTGCCCGACGCGCGCGGACACGGCGGGCGCGCCGTCCTGCTATAAGGCCACTCCGCGGGCTTGGGGACGGATCGCTTCCGAACGGTGGCTCCGTACTCGGACACTCGCAAGCGTAGCGCTCGCCGCCGGTCAGGCGTGGTCGCGTATCGACGGGATCCCGACGCAGGACGGCAGCGGCGACGCCTGCCGCGCGAGCTCGTCCAGTGCCGCCTCGTACTGCGCCCGGTCGAACGTGAACGGCCCGACCCAGCCGAACCGGACATCCCGGTCGTACGTGTGCACGAAGTCGTCCCAAACAACGACATCGTCGCGCATTGTGATCCGGACGCGGATGCCCCCGCAGCTGACTTCGAGGCAGCCGAGGCACGAGAGCAGGTCGCAACGCCCTTGGTCCTGATCACCCCAAGCGTTGCGCGCCGAGTCTCCACGCAGGAGGGACAGCAGGTTGCGGCTCCACGAGAGCCCGCCGTACGGGCCTTCGTCCACGCCGAACGGATACCCACGCCGCGCCCGGTCGTACTGGCCGAACAGGGTCGCGAGGGCCACGCCGTCGACATACGGGAGCACCACGAGCATGGCCTCGCCCATGTGGCGCTCGGGCACCGAGGCCAGCGCCAGCGTCAGCGTGTGTAGGCGCGAGGCCGCCTCCCCCGTTCCGCGTCCGATCCGGGCGCTCGGGGCGGCATGGATACGAGCGAAGCCCGTCACGCTCGCGACGCGTCCATCGCCGCCGTCCCCGCCGCGCCGCAGCGCCCACGCACGCACGGTCGCATCCGCGTGCCCCGAGAGCTCGAGGAGGCGGGCCGCCCACTCCGCCGGCGGGATCCACGCGATGGCGGCGTCGAGCGCCGGCATCGCCGGGAGCACCGCCGGCGCCTCCGCCGCGAACAGGCGCAGCAACCGCACGCCCACCGCGTCGGGCAGCGCGGCCGTGCCCCACCGCTGCAGGAAGGCAGCGCGGAAGGCCTCGTGCCCCCACCGCCCCGTCGCGCCGCCGGCCCCGAGCGCCGTCTCGAGCAACGGCGTCGCGAGCCCGTCCGCCGGGCAGGCCGGATGCACGAGCGCCGCCCGCACGACGTGCAGCAGTCGCGTCGCCTCGAGCCGCGCCGGATCGTCGCCGACCGCCGCGTCGATCAGGTCGAGGATCCGCACGAGGTCCGCCCCCGTCGTGCGCGCATCCCCCACCCAGGCCTGCAGCCACTTCGGGCGTCGCTCGGCCCGGACCGCAGCCGGGAGCGCACGCTGCAGCTGGCCGTGCACCCACCCCAGGTCGATGTCCGGCGTCGCGAGCGCCACCCGCCAGAACCGATCCAGCCGCCATGCAGCGTCACGCCGCACGGGAGGCCGGCTCGCCACGGAGCGAGGCGCCGGCACCGCCCCGACCAGCGACAGCAGATGTGCCGCGGTCAGTCCCGGCAGCTCGGGGTGGTAGTGCAGCACGTGGCTGTCGGCCCAATCGAGTCCGTCGACCACGTCGTCCCACACAGCCGGCGCCGACTTCGCCGTGCGCAGCACCGCCGCGATCCACTCGCGCGAGACGACTGCGAGGTCGTGCGGTAGCGGGCGTCCGGGGCCGATGCGTGACTCGGCGTCGGTGAGATGCTCGTCGCGCGCCACGTCGCGAGCGGGAGTGACATCGGGTGCGCGTCCGGGCGCCGCCGCGACCGTCGCAAGGGCGTCGGCCCGACGTGCCATGACCCAATCGGCGAGCATGTCGTCCTGCGCCATGGCGGGCGCCGCGAGGAGCGCGAGACGCTCATCCGGCGGCAGCGTGTCGAACGCGGTGCGCACCTCACGCCGCGCCAGCAGCAGCGACGGCGCAAGCTCGGCCACGACGCGGGCCAGCCGTCGCAGGACGCGAGTCATGTCGAGCGGCTCGCCATTCGCGGTGTAGGGGCGCCAGCGCCGCCCGAACAGATGCGACCAGTAGTAGCGGAAGGATCCCAACCCGGCCCCACCCAGCGTGAGCGCCTCGCGCAGCAGTACGGCCGACCGATAGGTCCAGTCAGGCGCGCGCGTGCGCAGCAGTGCACGCACGAGCGGCCGCAACGCGTCACCGCGACGCCCGGCGCGGTCCCGCCGGATGGCGGCGAGGAGCACCTGGCCCGCGTGCGTCAGGTCCTCGTCGTAGCGATCCCGCGGGCGGGCGATCCACGCCCGGGTCCACGGGGGCGGCGCCTCGGGGCGCGCGAGGGCCTCGGAGAACCACTGCTGCAGCGTCGGCGACAGCCACGTGAGTTCCGCCCGCCGCGCCCGCACGAGGGCATGGAGCGCGAAGTCGCGCTCGCCGAGGGAGGAAAGGCACGCCTCCGCCTCCACGACGGCGAGCCCCCGCGCCCGGGCCTCGGCCAGGCAGGCGTCGAGCTGCGGGAGACGCGTCCGCCAGCCGGTGCGATCCAGCCGACGCGCCGCACCGCGCAGGTGGGCGAAGTCCGCGATGGACAGGTAGCCCCAGGGGGCGTCGGGGTCGGGGGGCGGCAGGTACACGAGCGGGCGGGGTGGATGCGACGCAGAGTATGGCATCCCGCCCGGACAGTCGTGGGCCCGCGGATGGCGGCCACGGCGCGCCGCAGGCGCCTGGGCGGGCAGGCCGGCACACGTGTCACGACTGTCCGTGGGCGGTGCGATCTAGCGGGCGGCGACCTGCTCACTGGTCTGCCGCCACCCCCTCGCCTGATCCTGATCATCCCCCCGCCCCGACCGATGCAGACGTTCTCGCTCACCTGCTCGCCCATCGACGTCGGATGGTGCGACACCGTGATCCGCGTCGGCGACCAGATGGTCGAGCGGTCGATCAGCTACCTCGGCCTGCACCCGGCGCACGGGCTCATCGTCGCGGCGCAGGAGTTGACCGATCCCGATTGGAGCCCACCGCTGCCTCGCGCCCTCGCCGATGTGGAACTCGACGACGAGGATCGGGGGCTGCGCATCCTGCTGACGCACATGACGCCGGAGACGCTGCACGTCATCGTGCGCGACGGCCAGCCGAGCTACCACGAGGACGGCTCGTCAACGGTACCGACGCATGTGGACGCCGAGGTCAGCGTGGCATCGTTCGTCGAGAGTGTGCACGCCGCGGCCACGCTCACGTTGGCGCGTCACGGCATCGAAGGGTTCACCGAGATCTGGATCCGCCAAGGCGACTATCGCCGCTACGAGATGACGGAGCCGTCCTTCGGGTGGCTCTACATCCAGCTCAGCGCTCAGCTCGCGGGCGAGTCGGTGCCATACTGGCCCCAGGACACCTTCGAGCTCGAGTACCGCTGCATGATGGCGCTCGCGGCGCATCGTCCCTCGCTACCGCCGCTCCCCGGTCCCCCCTGAGTCGCCAGGTCCACGCACCCCGACCATGTGCCCTCCCCCCACGCCCAATGGCCCCTTCAGCGAGACGCACCTGCGGATCGTGATGGAGGATGCGTGTGGGGATCGCGTCCACTTCGCCGATGCCACGCGCTGTGGCTACCGCCGCCTTGCCCGAGATCCGCGCCTGCGGCCCGCGGTTCGAGGTGGACGCCACGGTGACCCACGCAGCTCCGCCGAGGGAGGACACATGAGGACGTACTGGGGCATCCTGATCCGCACCTCGCCACCCGCATCGGGGTGGACTGAACCGACATGGGAAGCCCTCCTGGACGAGATCGTGGACTACTGCGAGGCTCATGGACTCGCCGCCGGCGGCGGGAGCGGCCCTGACGGTGTCTCGCTCGGGATCTCGCCCAGCGGGAAACGGTGGCGGCGAGCCGCCGACGGGGACGCGCATCGCGCGGCGCTGACACGCATCGTGCAGCACGCCGTCCCCGGCGTGACCGACGATGCCGTCACGGTCTGCGACTTCTCGGCGGACCCCAACTGACCGGCTGGCGCAGTCGCCCACGGACTCCGGACGCGCCCAACGCTGCGACCATCGCTTGGCGCCCGCTCCCCGGACACCGCCATACACTCATCCGACTCCCATCATGCAGCAGCTGTCCGACAAGCTCGTCGTCTTCGGCACGCACGACGAGCACACCCTCCGCCAGGCGACCGACGTCGCCCAGCGTGCCGACCGCATGGCGGTCATGGCCGACGGCCACTACGGCTACGTCATGCCCGTCGGCGGCGTCGCGGCGTACCGGAACCACGTCTCGGTGAATGGCGTGGGCTTCGACATCGCGTGCGGCGTCGCCGCGCTCCGCACCGACCGCACCCTCGCCGACCTCGGCGACCGGCGTGCGCTGCAGGCGCTCGGGCAGGAGATCAACACCACGATCTCCTTCGGCATCGGCCGCAAGAACGCCGCCGACGACGCGCCGACCGACCACCCGCTGTTCGAGGATCCCGCGTGGCTCGCGATCCCGAATCCGCACCGTGAGAAGCTCCGGCAGAAGGCCCGCGCGCAGCTCGGCACCGTCGGCTCGGGCAACCACTTCGTCGACCTCCTCGTGAGCGAGGACGGCGCCGTCTGGATCATGGCGCACTTCGGCTCGCGCGGCCTCGGCCACACCATCGCCTCGGCCTACCTCTCGCTCGGCCAGGGCGGCGCGTGGGACGGCCGCGCGAAGGAGGCCGAGGTGCTGCTCGATCTCGCCACGCCGATGGGCGAGGACTACTGGGCGCTGATGACGCTCGCCGGCGAGTACGCGTACGCCGGCCGCGAGTGGGTGGTGCGCAAGGTGGCTTCGCTCTTCGGCGCGGGCGCGACGCGGCTCGTCCACCAGCACCACAACGCGGCGTGGCGCGAGGTGCACGACCTGGGCGAGGGGCCCGAGCCGGTGATCGTCGTGCGCAAGGGGGCGACGCCCGCCTTCCCCGGGCAGGCGGGCGCGGTCGGCGGCTCGATGGGCGATGACTCGGTGATCCTGCGCGGCGCCACCGCGCCGGCCGGCTCCGAGGTCGCCGCGGCGCAGCGCGCCGCGCTCTACTCGACCGTGCACGGCGCCGGGCGCGTGATGAGCCGCACGGCGGCGGCCGGGAAGCGCAACCGCCGCACGGGCGAGATCATCGCGCCGGGTCGCGTGACGCCGGAGATGATGGCCGAGTGGCTGGAGACGAAGGGCGTGGTGCTGATCGGCGGTGGGCTCGACGAGAGTCCGCACGCCTACCGCCGACTCGGCGACGTGCTCGCGGCACAGGGGCCGACGGTCGAGGTGGAGCACGTGCTGCGGCCGGTGCTCGTCGTGATGGCGGGGGCGAACGAGTTCGACCCGTACAAGGACTGACCGCTGGCTGGTCGCATGTCGGGCGGTCGGCCGCCCATCGCGTGTGAGTGGCAGGCAGGGCGTTCCGAGCCACAGCCATCTGGCGTGCGCGCCGAGCGTCGGCCGTGCGCTGTCGGGACGGCAGCGCGAGTGTCGGTGCTCGGCGACACACTGCCGCAACAAGTCCTCGCCCCGCATGACGCACCTCCCTGCCCTCCTCCCAATCCGCTGGACCCCTGACCTGCTCGTGCGCGTCGCGCGGACACTCGCGGCCCCGCGCGGTGAGGGATCCGCGCAGCCGCAGGCCATGCGGCTCCGCGGCCTCCCCGGCGAGCTGGTCCCACTCGCCAGTGCGCTGCGCGTCCTCGCCGATCTGCTGGATGCCGCCGCGGAGGTCGAGGCAGGCCGTCCCCTGCCACCGGCTTTCCATGAACCGCTGCCGGCTCCGGGAACCGACGCGTTCTGGCAACTCGTCTGGTACAGCAGCGCCTTCCGGCGTGACGAGGCGATCCTGGACTACTGGGAGCCCGTGCTGGCCCACATGGTGGCGGCGCTCGTCCCCGACGACAGCGCACGCCCTGGACGCAAGCGGCTCGCGGTGTACGGGTTCGACGCTCGCGCGTGGCGTGGCCTCTTCGATGCGGTACTTGGTCGGCGCCGTCACCGCACCGAGCGCACGGAGCGCATCCGTCGCCTGCTCCTCGCGCTGGCGCCCGCCGCCCCCGCCGATTGCGGCTCCTACGTCGCCATGCTGATCGAGCGCGCGCCCGACCGCGGCGAGGCGCTGCGAGTGGCGCTCGACGTGGGCACAATGCCCGAGGCGCTGGAGCTCGTGCTCCCGCTCGCCGGCGGCGAGCGGCCAGCGCGGGGGCCGGACTGGCTCGACCTCTATGGGGGCTCCAGCTTCGTGTACTGGTACACGCGCGACCCGGACCCGCCGCGTGAGTGGATCGAGGTGCTTGTGGCAGCCCTGCTCCCTCCGTTCACGGCGTCCTTCGCGAAAGCGGGAGACCTGCTGTACGCGGCGCTCCAGTCACCCTGGTGTCCGGTCGAGCCGCTGCTCCCCTTGCTGGACGACGCGTCGCCGGCGGTCCGCGGAGGGGTTCAGCGAGGTCTCATCGAGCGCTTCCGTTGCTTCATCGAAGAGGTCCCCGGCGTGTGGGCTCGTGTCGTCTCCCTTACGGCAGGTCATCAGGAGTTCTGGGCCGCGCTGACGGCGGACTGGAACTCGTACAAGACAACGTGGATGAAGTGGCACCAGCAGTATCCGCACGCGCCCGAGGACCTGATTGCGCTCGACGGCCTCTTCGAGCAAGCGGCTGCGCCGGACACGCTCGCGGCGTGGCGGCAATGGAGGGCCGGGGGGTAGGCGGTGCGCTACTAGCTTTGGCCATGTCGGAGTGACAAGTGGCCCTGCACTGCGGCGTAGCTAGAATCGCCTCAGGTTTGCCGGACACTCCCAAACTCAAGAGTCTTCAGCAGACCCGTGGCGGTTCAGACGCCCCGAAGTCAAGGCACGCCCCTCTCCGCTGTTGCGGGAGACGGTTGACCCTGTCAACTGTCGGACGTACGCAATACCTTGGAGCGCCAGCACCATCGTTCCGAGACCCGAACTCTCGCGCTGACCTTGGCTCCCCAGGTTCAGGTTTCCCCGGTGATCCTGCGATGGGCCCGCGAGCGTGCCTCGCTGGCTCCAGACGAGCTTGCCAAGCGGATCAACCTTGGCGTCAAGCGGATTGAAGAGTGGGAGACCACGGGCACCCTGTCCTTCGACCACCTCGAGCGGGTTGCCCAGAAGACGTATACGCCGCTCGGCTACTTTTTCCTCGAAGCGCCTCCCGTAAGGTCGCTGCCTATTCAAGACTTTCGGCGCATCGCAGGAAGTCCAGAGGCTGAGCCGACCCCTGAACTTCTCGACACCATTCGACAGTGCCAGCTGCGGCAGGAATGGTTTCGAGAGTTCCTTATTGCCGAGGGGCACGAGCCACATACCTGGGTCGGCAGCGCGAACGTGGGCACGGACCGCATCAGCCTCGCTGGTTCGATTCGGGAGTCCTTAGCACTTGACACCCGACCGCTAAGCGCGACTTGGGCAGAGGCTGCCCGGAACTTGTACGAGCGAGCAGAAAGCCTCGGCGTACTCGTGATGCGCAATGGAGTTGTCGGCAACAACACCCACCGGAAGCTTCGAGTAGACGAGTTCCGAGGGTTTGCACTCGCTGACGCGTTTGCTCCACTCATCTTCGTCAACGCGTCCGACAGTAAGGCCGCGCAGATGTTCACCTTGGTGCACGAGCTCTGCCACCTGTGGCTGGGTCAATCTGCGGTTTCGGATTCAGATCCTTCTACGACAGTAGAGATCGAGCGTTTCTGCAACGCGGTTGCGGCAGAAGCACTGGTACCAGCGAATCGGCTTACGGGGCTTTGGAGCTCGACGAAGCCGCTTCTTTCGCAGGCAGTCAGCTTGGCCCGTACGTTCAAGGTCAGCACTCTCGTGGTGCTCATTCGCGCCCGAGAAGCTGGGCTGATCGCAGATGACGCATTTGCGGATGCGTACGCAGTGGAGCTGAAGCGCATCCAGACGGTAGACAGCGCATCCGGCAGTGACGGCGGCGACTTCTACAACACCCAGAACGCCCGATTGAGCTCGCGCTTCGCCGCAGCAGTGATTTCGAGCGCGCTTGAAGGCAAGACGCCTTACAGCGAAGCGTTCCGCCTGCTGGGCTTCAGGAAGACGTCCACATTCGACGAGTACGCAAAGGTGCTTGGGGTACTCCCCTGATGGCTTACCTGCTAGACGCAGACGTACTCATCCGGGCCAAGCGTGAGCACTACCGCTTTGCGACGTTTCCATGCTTTTGGGATTTCGTGCTTGCACGCGTAATGGAAGGAACCATTCGCAGTGTGCAAGCCGTCAAGCGCGATCTCGAAGAGAAGGAAGACGACCTAACTGCTTGGATCGCGAGCGCCTGCCCCGACTACATGTTCGTTGGCCCCGACGACGGCACCATCAGCGCGCTGGCAACGGTCTCGAAGTGGGCGATGGCGCCCGAAAGGCCATACCGCCTCGCCGCTCGTGAGGAGTTCTTGAGCGTCTCGGACTCCCTTCTGGTGGCGCATGCCCTTGCTCACGGCCACACCGTCGTTACACACGAGAAGCCATCGCCCGAGTCCAAGAAGAAGATCAAGATTCCCGATGTGTGCAATGCTCTAGACGTTGCATGGCTCGACTGCTACGCGATGCTGGAGGCGATTGGCGCTAAGTTCTGACGCAAGGAGCGGCGCCCCAACGCGCATGCCGGTGCACGACGTTTCGAGCTCGCTCGCGGCTGCACGTGACAAAAGCCTGGGCATCGGAGCCGCTGGAAGAGGGACAGTCGCCTCCAGTGCACAGTGCGACACCAAGACAGATCCTCCGCATCCGCATTCTGGCTCTACACAGCTGCGCCAAGCAGGCGACGCAGGACCTTCAGCGCTTCTTCGACTTCCCTGCCCTTTGCGTCAATGACCGCCAGCAACTCACTTGGTGTACGAGTGTCATGCTCCACACGCGCATTCGGGTTGCTCGCCTTGAGGTCGTAGTTCTTCGCCTCGATCTCCGCCCGGGTGACCGACCAGCTCCGAGGGCTTTCGCTCCGCGCTTGGCGAATGGCGAAGAACTCCTCGAACTGCGCCAGCGTGAGCGGTGTCTTCTTGCCGACCTTGATGTCCGACAGGTCGTAGTACCAGACGCGCTCGGTCGGTCGCCCCTTCGTGAAGAAGAGGAGATTGGTCTTGACGCCCGCCCCCGCAGCCGTGAAGACACCGCCCGGCAGGCTGACGATGCACTCGAGGTCGCACTCGTCGAGCAGCTTGCGCTTCGTCTGGACGAACGCACTCTCCGTGCTGCGGTAGAGCACTCCCTCGTCGAGCACGATCCCGCAGCGGCCGCCCGGCTTGAGCCTGTCGATCACATGCTGCAGGAAGAGCACCTGCGTGGCGCTCGTCTTGTAGGCGAAGTTCGTCTGCGCCTCCTTGCCTTCCTTCCCGCCGAACGGCGGGTTCGTCAGGATGACGTCGTACAGCGCCGGCGCGCCCTGGAAGAGCCCTCCGTACGTTTCGCCGCCCGTGAGCGCGTTCCCGTGCCAGATGTGCGGCTCGTCGATCCCGTGGAGCACGAGGTTCGCGAGAGCGATGGGGTAGATCAGGTTCTCCTTCTCCCGCCCGTAGAAGGTCCGCCGGCTGAGCGTCTCGAGCTGCTCGGCCGTTGCCTTCTCGCCAAGGTTGCCCCGCATGTACTCGTACGCCTGCGCGAGGAAGCCGCCGGTCCCGCTGCATGGATCGTAGACGGTCTCCCCGACCTTGGGATCGAGTACCCGGACGAGCGCCCGGATCACCTCGCGGGGCGTGAAGAACTGCCCGCCGTCATTGCCCTTCTCGCCCATCTTGAGGAGCAGCCCCTCGTAGACCTGCGAGAGCGTGAAGACATGCGTGTCGTCGACCCGGTCGGCGCTGATCTCGTGCACCTTGTCGAGCACGTCGAGCAGGTTCCGCTCGGTGTCGATGCGCACCCGCTCCACCCCGCTCATGACCTCGGCGATCACACGCTGCCGTGCCGTGGCGCCCGGACGATCCCGCAAGGCGCGAAGGTGCGGGATGAGGTCACCATTCACGAAGCCGAAGACGTCGCCAAGCTTCGAGCCGTCGCCGGTGAGCGCCGCCCGCTTCGTCCCCCCGGGTGCAGCCCAGTCCTGCCAGCGATAGGGGGCGGCCAGCGACGGGGCGAAGAGCGCCCCGACGGCCTCGGCCTCTTCGGCCTCGCGGGTCTCGCGCTCGTCGAGGATGCGAAGGAACAGGATCCAGGTCAGCTCAGGCACGTACTGCATGGCGCCTGCGCAGTTGGAGCGGCGCATCACGTCACAGATCGACTTGATGGCGCCGTTCAGCGACTGCTGGGAGGCGTACTGCTTGGGTGCGCGAGCCTGCTTCGTTCTAGGCATGCGCCAGCTCGGGAAGGATTTCAGGCATCGAAGTGGCCGGCGTGAAGGCGTTTCGGAGAATCGCCGATGGAAGCTTCTCGACCTGTACGCGGCGGGCCATGAGCGCGGAACGGAGCCGGTCAGCCTCGGCGAGTTTGGCGTCGAGCTCGGACACGATGCGCCGCTGATCCTGAATGGGCGGCATGCACACCTGAAGCGAGTGAAGCGTCGGCATGTAGATCGTCTTGTGCACAGCGCCGCTGGCGAGCCCTCGGATGTATTCACGAGATGCGCGCAGCGCGTACGCAAGGAAGAACGGGTCGAGCTCGGGTCCGCACACCCAGTTCACGAAGTCCTGGCTCGTGGCCATGGGACGCCCCATAAGTGTCACGAAGCCTACGGACGCGGTGCGCGACATCACCACCGTGTGTGTCGGGAGCACGCGCGCGGAGGAGTTCGCAATACCGAGTTTGTTCGTATACTCGGCCGTGTTGAACGACAGCTTGCCGTCGAGTGCCCTTATGTCTGGCAGGGCGATCCACGGTACATCTCCGCCCCACCATTCGGGATGTCGACGGCTGGGGGTGTGCCCGCTCTCCAAGCGCGCGACATCAGTGATGGCTTTCCACTGCCAGCCAGGGGCCGGAGACACGACGTTAGCTTGCGCGCGAATCGGCGTGTTATCTCGGAAGGCCTCGGTGAGGATAGCCGCCGCAAGAGCGTTCGCCGCTCGCCATTGGGCCTCCATGCCGGCAAGAGCTGCCTTCGCATGATCCATCGCCTCGCGAGTACGCCCGAGGACGGCCTGCCTCGTCTCGACAGATGGGTACGGAACTTGGAGCCTTGCGATCTCTGTGACCCTTAGGTTCTGGATGTTGCTCCCACGAGCCATGCGCGAGCGCCACTGGGCAAAGGCCGGTGACTGAAGCCAATAGGCAAGCCACAACGAGTCTTCAACACTGTGCGGTCGCAAGATCCCACAGAACGCACCCGCTGTCCCATCAAACGGATGCTCAAGTCGCGCACTCTTTCCGACCACATTCGAGCTTCCCGAGGACAGGCACATCACGATGTCGTTCAGTCGGAGGCGCTGATCCTTGCCGACGATGGCCTGGGGCACCCAAACGAGATCAGTTACCGTGTTGAGGCTATCGCTGATATTGCCAGCGCGTAGCACGGGTACCATGCCGGATGCAGGAGTCCGAGAGACTTGGCTCGCATCGAACGTGACACCCCGCACGAGCGTGCACACTTTCCCCAGCGACACCTCTGGCCACTTTGCCGGGGTCACGCGGCGAACATCCTTTGCTTGGTCTCCATCAGTACCTCAGCTGGCTTCGCTACCAGCTTGAGTGCCGGCAGCCCGCCTGCGCGCACCACGTCTGGGGTCTGGAAGATCGCCGGGTTCTCGAGACCTTCGGTCCCAGCTAGCGCAAACTGGTTGGCAAGGGCGCGCACCGTCTTCGCCGCCCGCTCAGGCAGATCGGCCAGCCAGCCGGCGTGCTTGTACCCGAAGGCGCCTGCCCGCTCAACCCGCGTCTTCGGCGACAGACCGTAGCCGAGTTCCCCGAGTACGTCGTACAGGTCGCAGTCGGTCATTCCTTCCAGTTCGCTCACGAGTAGCGCGGAGCGGCCGGCTTCGGGAAGGTGCTCGATCAGCGCGCGCCGGTCGGCCGGTCGCACCCACAGCTCCCTGAACTGGCTGAGCGTCGGCGCCTCCTTGACCAGCTGCTCGGCGAGCCGCCCCTTGTACTCCTCGACCGTGACCGGCATCGCGCGGCCGTCCACCTGGGTGACGACGTACCGGCCCGCGTCGGTGACGTGCACGTCGAACCCCTGAACGACGATGCGGCGCTCCGGGGGCGTCGTGGGTCCATCACCTCCCTCGCTCACCTTGGCCGCGCGCGTCTGGAACGCGCTGCCGAAGAGGCGTGTCGCGTTCGTGTAGTCGTACACGCGGAACATTAGCTTCCCGGAGGCGGGGTCGAGTCGGGTGCCGCGCCCCACCATCTGGTAGAAGCTGATGGGTGAGCGCACGTACTTGAAGAACACGACGTTCTTGACGGCCGGGACGTCGACCCCGGTCGTGAGCAGGTCGACCGTCGCCGCGACGAAGAACCGACGGGAGCTCGCCTTGAAGTCGGCGAGGAAGTCACCCCCGCCGCTCGCCGCCGTGCACTTGAAGGCGTAATGCTCGACGGCCGCGCTGCCGTGTTCACGGCACCACGCGGCGTACAAGTTGTTCATGGTCGCCGCCACGTCATCGGCATGCCGGTCCCTAGCGCAGAAGATGATCGTCTTCTGCTCCGGTCCGCCCGTCGCGAGCAGGTGCGCGAAGAGGTCCTCGCACATTGCGATCACGCGGTCGGGCAACAGGAGCCGATCCTCGAACGTCGTGCGCTCGTAGAGTGCCCGGAGCTCCGCGGCCGTCACCGGCGCCCCCGTCAGGGCGTCGACCGGCTTGCGCGCCAGGATGTCGGCCATCGTCACGCCGGTGTCGTCGAGGTTCACGCGACCGACCCGGATCTCACACGCAGCGAGGTAGCCGTCGTCGATTCCCTGCCCGATGTCGTACTCGTAGACGGGCTCGCCGAAGTACGCCACGTTGTCGGCGGTGATCTGCGCGTCGGCGCGCGCTCCCTCGGTATCGACCGCGTCGACCAGCTGTCGCGGGGTTGCCGTCAGCCCGATGTGCACGGCTTTCGGGTTCCGGGTCAATACCTGGGACCACCGGCCCCACGCCGAGCGATGGCACTCGTCGAGGACGATGTGGCTGAAGTAGTCCTCGGGGTAGTGCTCCGACAGGAACGTCGCCTGATCGTCGTCGCCTTCGAGCCCGAGCGTCTGGTAGGTCGCGATGAGGACCCGGGCGTTCTTCTGCGGCTTGCCCGAGGTGACCGTCGCCGCCTCAGCCCCGAACACGTTCTGGAAGGCGCCCGCTGCCTGCGTGCGCAGTTCGTCCCGGTCACAGACGAAGAGCGCCCGTCGCAGGAGGCCGGCGTCGGCGACGCGCTTCAGCAGGTTGACGGCGATGAACGTCTTGCCAGCGCCCGTGGCCAGGGAGAGCAGCGCGCGCCTCGGGGCGCCCTCCCTGCTCGCGCGAGCCACCTTCTCGAAGACGGCCCGGATCGCGGCGTCCTGGTAGTACCGGCGGGTGGCCTCGCCGCCGGCGTATCGCGTGAGCAGGGGCCGTGCGGCTTCGTCGTCCAGGCTGAAGCCCATGGCCGACTCGTACCGTGCCCGGAGGTCGGCCGGTGCCGGGAGCTCGGTCATCGGCCGCGGGGCAGTCGTCAACTGCGTGGTGCGGTCGTACTCGACGAACTGGTGCCCGTTGGTCGCGAAGACGAACGGCACGTTGAGCCGCCGGGAGGCGGCATAGAGCTTCGCCTGCTCGAGCCCATGGCCGGGTGGAAGGTCCTCCGCCTTCGCCTCGATGAGGGCGACGGCGACCGGCTGGGCGTCCGCGGCAAGCAGGATCCGGAGCGTGTAGTCGACCCGGCCCTTCGGCCGCTTCCGCGCGGTCCCCTGCAGGATGTCGATGGCACCGGCAGTCTCCTCGCGCCGGATCGAGTCCTCCGTCCAGCCGCGCGCGTGCAGCGCCGGGTCGATCAGCTTCGCGCGGGTGTCGGATTCGCTCAGGCCCATGGGTCCGGTGCGGGGTCGGTGGCAGCATCGCACCCCAGGCGAGCGCCCCGAACGGGCGCCTCCCCCCGAGGCGGGGCAGTCTCGAGGGTAACGTCACGCCCGGTTGACTGTCCACCGGGAGGGGGCACTCCGCGCGACGGGTCAGTCCCAACCCCGCCCGACGTTGCGGGGAGGGCGCGGCGGGGGGGCATCCGCGGCTGCGTACTGCTCGCATGGCGAATCGACGCGCCACATCGGAGAGCGGTCGTGCTTCCACGAAAGCCGCGCGAGCCCGGACCGTTCGTGCGACCGCACCTCGGGACTCTCGCGGACGCGCACGTGGTTCCCTCCGGCGCCATGCCGGAGGACACGCAGGCCACTGCCCCCAGACCTTCCATCTTCTTGCAGCGACCTAGCGCGACTTGTAGCGGATTGCGTCCGTCACCTTGGCCAAGCGGGAGTGCGAGTCGTCGGCGACCGGGTCAGTGACAGGCCCCTTGACAGAGGCGAGCGTTCCCCGGTCTCTTCAATCACGCGCACACACACTGCGCGACGGCTCCATCGCGATGCGGTCCCTCTGGCGACCGTCACGCATGAAGCTCTCCACGCTGCCACATGCCGATGGCGATTCGCCCGGCATAGCGTGCCTCCACCCCCTCCATCGCGCACTCAGTGGCCCCGGTCGCTGCGTGCACCCTTCTCGCGAACGCGCGGTCGCATCAGGGATGCAGCGCGTTCTCCCCATACCACCCGGAGGGTGGAAAGTGGTCTACAACAAGTTCCTGATCGACGTGGCGCCCATGGGCGACCACGGCACCCACGTCGCCGTGGGCTTCCGCAAGACGTCGTCGGGGCTCATGCTCCGACTCGAGCTCGCGCCGCACGGCATGTCGGTCGGCGGGGTCGAGCTGCCGCCCACGAACGACGCGCAGCCGATGGCGTCCGTCGGCTCCGTGTCCGGCGCGGCGGTCCGGCCGTCGAAGCCGGCCCGTCCGGTCGGCCGCCCGCGGAAGAGCGTCCCGCCGGAGACGCGTGTCGGGGCGGCGCTCCTCGCGCGCGAGTGCGGCATGGAGCCCGATGCGCTGCGCCGGGTGATCGAGCACCAGATCGCCACGGGCAGCGGGCCGTTGGCGACGGCGACGAAGGCGCCTCGTAGCTACAGCGTGAGCCGGGCCATGGCGGACGAGTTCATGGCCTCGCTCGCGTCGGTGTCCGTCTCCGCTGCTCCGTCCGACGCCGGGTCGGTGGCCGTGCAGGCGCACGACACGACGCCCATCACGCTCGATGTCGACGGCGGCGCCGAGCACGCGACGGAGGACGCCACCTGACCAGGTACGGCCCTCGTACCACTTGCGCCGTGGCTGAGCCGCGGCGCAAGCGGTGCGACGGGCGCACGGGGCGCGGCACGCTCGTGATCGGCCATCCGACGCATCGCCTCAGCCGTTTCCGCATGGTCGCACGTACCGGGTATCCGGATACCGGGTCGCACCTGATCCGGACATCCGGTACGAGGATCCCGGAGCCACACCGAAAAATCTCTTCTTTCGTATCTCGCACACATCCGGAGGCTCGTCGTGCAACGGATCGAACCTGGCTCTGCCCGCTGGAATGAAGTACGCGAGTGCGCCATTCAGCTTCGGGCGGAAGGCATGCTGACTCACGCCAATCTCAAGCATCGCGCTCGCGTGGGGGGCGAAGTCGCCGCCAAGGTGCTGCGCGAAGTTCTCGAAAAAAAGGACCGGGGGCCGGTCCCGGCAGCGGAACCCATCGGTGGGTCGGACGGGCAGGTCGTCGACGCCATGCCTGAGCGCATCGAGAAGGCGTTCCGGGAGCTCCGCGTTGCGTTCTTGCGCGAGCGCGACGGCCTGCGAAAGGAGTTCCTCGACAGGCACCAGGTGGACATGGATCACCGTGCGCGCCAGCTCGACGAGCTGCACGCACAGCTGGATGAGGTGACCGCGGATCTCGCGGCGGCGGGGGACGTGGCACAGTCGCTCCGCGAGGAGTCGGAGGCGCGGGCAGCACTGGTGGCTTCGCTGGAGCGCTCGCTCGCCCGTGAGGTGGCATGCCGCGAACAGGCCGAGGCCGCGCTCGCCGCCGCTGAGCTCAGGATCGAGGCCGCCCGGTCGGAGACCGCCCTCGCAGAGCGAGCCCGCGCCGCGGCGGAAGGCGAGACGAGCGCTCTGCGCGTGCAGGTGGCCACCGCCCTCGAGGAGCTGGTTCGCCTGCGGTCGGAACTGGCCGAGACGATGCGGCGCGCCGACCATCTGACCGGGCGCTGCGAGGAGCTGGCTGCGGCGAACGCCGCGCTCCAAGGGGTGGTCGGACCGGGCCGGGCCCGGCGCCCCCTGCAGAGGGCCGCCTCGTGGCGCGAGCATGGGGCGGGCGCTCCGCTCCTCCCCGCGCTGCCGCAGGAGCCGCCGGTCGCTCCCGCTGCGGGTCCGGCGGCGTAACGGCCGACGGGGGCACGCGTGCTCGCCGCCCAGCCCGGCGGTGAGCACGCAGCGGCCCGGCCGGGTGCGGCCAGCTCGCCGGTGCTCCTACGCTCGGGGCATGAGCACCCCTCAGCCCCTCCTCGGTCACCCGGCGACCCCGCTCCCCGTCCACCGCCTGCGGGACTACGCCGCCTGCGACAGCCTCGAGGCCGCCGAGATCCTCGGCCTCAGTCGTCCCGCGTTCGACGCCCGTCGAGGGCGAGCCACCATCTGGTACGAACTCGGAGGCGCGGGGACGCACGTGGCGGTCGGACCGCGACCGAGGGGCCGGCCCGCCGACGCGTTGCCGCTCGTGGGCATCGCGATGCCCTACCTTGGCGTCTGCCTGCCTGGCGCCGAGTGGACGTACGACCGCTACGCGGTGCGCGCCACGAAGGACGCGCCCCTCGAGACGCTGGCGCTGATCAGCGCTGGCGCTCTCGCGCTCGCCGACGCCGTCGTCCGCATGCGGGCGGTATTGGAGCAGCGGCCGTGACGCACCCCTCGCACTCGTCCGAGGGCGCTCAGACCCCCCGATCCAATGCCGTTCGGGGTCGTGCGACGCCGCGCACCGCTCCAATCCGGATCTGCGAGCTGCTGCAAGCAAACGCAGGCAACGGCATGGACTTCGTGCGCGTGCCCGACTTCGGATTCAATCCTGCGGTGAACAGGGAGTGGCAAACCTGCACCGGAGGTAGTGGAGCCGAATCGGGGCGCGAGACGAGCCGAGATCGCGAGATCGCGGCGGCACACCGGGACCGGGCGCGCGCTGCCGTCCGCGAGATCCACGCCGCCGTCGCCGACCGGCCCGCGTGGGCCGAGCGCATCTTCCCGAAGGAACTGCGTGCGCGGTTCAGCATCCCCCAGACCCTCGAGGTGGCGCTCAGGGACGCGCTGCTGGAGACGTCGTGGGCGACCCCCATCCGGCGACGGGACGGGATCATCCGCGAGTGGTGTCTCATCCCGAGCGGTCCGGCAGCGATCCCGCTGCGGACGCTGGTCCGCGACCTCCCGGCCACCGACGACGGGGGCGGCGCGGGGCGGAAGGGGCAGCGCGGCCGGGAGTCGCTGACCGGTCTGACGGTGGCGCAGCGCAAGGCGGCGCTCTCGCTCGCCACGCTCCTCGAAGGCGCCGGGGCAGCTGCAGGGCTCGATCCCCGGGATGGTCCTGCCCTGCTCGCCCGCCCGGACTTCCCTCGGCGTGTGGGGGAGCTGAGCGACGCGAGCGCGCGCGACGACGCGGCGCGGGCCGGACGCCCCTGGTCGCCCGCCACCAACACCATGCGACCGAAGCTGATCGGCGCCGCGCAGAACCTGCAGGCCCTCGCCGGTCGCCTTGGGCTCGTCGCTACCCGCCCCGCAGCCCCTGAGGCATTCCCCACCGCGCCGGCCGCAGCGCTGGTCCCCCTGCTCGAGCGATTCCGTCGGAAGCTCGACGGGCGCGATGCGGACGGGGGCAATGCGCTCCGCATCGACGCCGGGCTGCGCGCGCTCGGGCGCGTGCTCACGCAGCTCGGGTGGCTCGAGTGGACGCAGATCGAACCCGTCGCCCTGCGTGACCGCATCGAAGCCTTGCGAGCCGAAGACGCGTTCACCGACACCACCTACTACGCCATCCGCCACGTTTGGCGCCGGATCCACAGCCTGCATGGGCTGGCGCCACTGGTGGCGAAGACGACGCCGTCGAGCCTCTTCAGCCTCAGCCTGGTCACGTCGGCCCTGGCAGCACGCGGGCATGTCATGTCCGTCGAACTCGCATCGGGACCGCCGCACGTCTTTCCTCGAGGCGAGGAGCTGCTCGGCGGCCGGCTGGGGCTCCGGCGGCTCATCCGCTTCCTGTCGGCAGCGCCGCACCTCCTGCGACCGGGAAGTGACCTGCCGGTACATCGCATCAACGTTGCGCAGCTGCGCCGGGCGGATCGGTATTTCACGGTGGACGCAACCCTGGCCGCCTTCGCGAGTCCCGGGCAGAAGTGTCGGACGGCCGGCGCGCTCAGCGACGCTACAGTCATGGGACTATGCGAGCCGCTCCGGCGCCTCGCACAGCTCGTCCACGATGCCGACCCTGGGGCAGACCTTGGCCTCTCGTCGATCCTCCGGCTGAGCGTCGTGGAGAACGTGGCGCAGCGGTGCGGGTGGATCACGACGGACGAGCGCCATCAAGGTGTGCTCAATGTGACCGGCAAGCGTGTCGTCGAGCAGGCCGCCGTGGCGGCATGGGGCCTCGCGCAGCTTGCGGTGCACGATGGCGAGCGGGACGTCGCGCGACAGCTGCTCGAGGCACGCGCGGCGCTGCTCGATTGGCGGCTGCGCCTCGACCCAGAGGGAGACCGGGGTGGACTGACCCTCAAGAAGGTCATCGAGATCGACACGGCATGGCGGGGATCCGACAACGTGCCCGGCTTCATCAAGCTCGGCCGGCTCCGCGACTGCGTCGCAGGCCGCGCCGTCAAGGCAGCCGGGCTGTCACTCGAAGGCCAGGTGCGGTGCCTGAGTACCGGGGAACGCCCACAGTGGCTCCGGCCGACGTGGGCAATCGCTATCCGGAACGCCCTGTTGATCCATCTGCTCCGCATGATGCCACTGCGCTCGCGCGAAGTCGTCAAGCTGACGCGAGCGATGTTCGTGGCGACGAAGGACGGGCGCTCGTGCGACATCTGGACGCCGGGCAGCCGCGTCGCCTCACTGATTCCGGCTGCGATCATGAAGTCGAATCGCCCCCGGGAGGCCGTCCTCGCCGAACCACATGACGACGCGACGACGGAGTCCCGCTTCTGTCGCCCCCTGTTCGCCTTGTATCTCATGCCAGGCGGCGCACGCGACGTCCTTGGCGCGCAGGGTGACCTCATGTTCGTCTCGAACCATGGGATGCGTATGCGGCCTGCCTCCATCTCGCGGATCTTCATGAATGAGTCGCTCCGGCACGCCGACCACCTCTGCATGACCCGCGAGGTACTCCGCTCGCTTTATGGTGCCATCGGACTGCATGCGATTCGTGCCTTGGTAGGCCGGTACGTGGCGCATGACCTGGATCGCGTACTGCAGGCTACCGTGGTCCTGCATCACCGCGACGTGCGCACGACCATCAACAAGTACGTGGGGCTGAGCGGCCGATACGCGAGGTTGACACTCCCGAACTGACCACGATGCGCCGTAGCCGCGCCGTGACTCTGCATGGTGCGTGACCAGGATCGCGCTCGCTCCCCGACCTGAGGAGCGAGCGCGTCGTCGTTTGCTGCGTGGTCGTGATCCGATGGTGCGAATCGGCGTGCGGAGCGTCGCGCGTCGCTCGCGCCCCCGCGACTGACCGGCACGGTGCGGTCCGCCCGGTCTCGCTCACCACTCTCGGGAGGCCGGCGCCACCGCAACCGGAGCTCTCATGTCCGCAAGTCGCCTGCGCCTTCCCGCGAGCAGCTGTCCACCCGCCTGCGTGCTCGAGGCTTTCGAGGCTGTCGTCGCCTGCCTCCCCGGCTCCCGCGCTGCCGAGCGCGCATGGGGTGACGTGCTCACCCTCGCCCTTCCGACGCTCTCGGCGCGCTGCCGCACACTGATCGCCGCGACGCGTAGCAGCGCCATCGTCGCTGACGAGCTCGCGCTCGACGCGCTCCTCGCCGCGGCCCCGTCCCTCGCGAAGCGGATCGGCACCATGCCGAACGACGAGGCCATCCTCGCGTACATCATGGTCGCGGCGCGCCGCCTCCTCACCGAACTCCTGCATCGCGGCGGTGACGACGCGCGCGCCATGCGGGTCGATGCGGAGTGCGCCGCCACGACCGCGTCCTCGCCGTTCTGGGCCGTAGCGCCCGAAACGCCGCGCGATGCGGCCATTCGCGACGCCGTGGATGCGGTGCTCGCTCAGCTGCCCGCCGCCGATGCCATCGCCGCGCGTCTCTTTCTCGAGGAAGGCGCGACGGTGCGGGCCATCATGCCGGTCCTCGGCACGCGCCGGATCGGCGAGGCGCACGCCGCGCGCCAGCGGGGTCTGGCTGCGCTGCGAGAGGCGCTCGCTCCGTACGTGCAGCTCGCACGCCCGCCCAAGCCGCTGATCAAGGCCCGCACACGCTCGGGTCAGGGGCCGTGCGCGCCCAAGGTGCCCCACACGGCCCGGTGAGCACGCTCTCGCGACGTCCAGGCCTCGCGCTCTGGAACAGCCGCGCCATCTGGGAGATGAGCCCCCTCGGATTCGCATCGCGAGGCGTGAGGGGGCCCACCGTGCCGGACCCGCCGGCTGGTCCCTTCGATCTGGAGATCCCATGGCCATGCACGATTCCCGCGGTTGGCTCGTCCGAATCCCGTTGCTGCTCAGCGCCGACCAGTGCGTCGGGAGCCGCTTGCCGAGCGACCTCACTGCCGAATCGGGCGCATGGCTGCGGATGCTGCAGGGCGACGTGCGCACCGTCACGATGACGGTGGCCCCGATGCCGTGGTTGCCGTGGCTCGCGACGTCGCCGACGGTGTGGTTCACGGCGACGAGCCGACCCGGCGGCCTCGTGTTCCTGCCCTCCGTGGATGCCGCGTGGCTCCTCGGGACGCTGCCCGAGTGGCTGGTGCCGCTCCAGATGCGTCGACCCTCGACCGGCGCGCAGACGCTCCAGGAGAGGGCCACGGCTGTCGAAGCGCTCGCCCGCCTCCTCGCTGCCGTGCGAGGGGCGCAGTGATCGCCGCCCGGCACTTCGCACCGACTTGCCACGGGCTCAAGTGGTCGATCCTCGGCATCTGCCCGGACGACGCGCCACGGTTCCCGTGCCATGCGTACCCGAGCAACCTGCAGGAGGCCACCAGCGGCATCGCCGTCTTCGATGGGTGCGAGCCCCCGCCCCCCGGCGCCACCGGGGAGCCGCGTGTGGCCATCCGCCTGCGCAATGCGCACGGCACCATGAACCTCTTCACGCCGGCGCGCGAGGCTGGTCCATGGCAGGCGCTGACGCGCGGCACGCCGGTGGAAGTCGCCGCGGTGGCGCAGGCCCTCAGCACCGGCGGCTACCTCTGGGCGCCGCTCGCCGTCGCGGCGGTCACGCCCGGCGACCACCCCGTCTGCAAGGAAGGGCGGGCACCCCTGATGGGATCGAGTGGCGAGGCGCTCGCGGTGCGCTGGAACCACCACCGGTGGGGGAGCCTCACCGCCGACGCACGGAACCTGCTCGACCTGCTGCTCGAGGTTCCGCAGCTGTGGACCGACGGACGGCACGAGACGATTCTCACCCGCCTGCACCGCATGCCGGCACCCGTCGACGCGTACTCGCCGCGTGCGCACGGCGTGCTGTGGCGCGCCGTGCAGATCACCGAGCAGGCGATCTCGCTCGGACGCGTGGCGATCACGGCGGGCGCGTCGGTCGACGGCGACGCCTTGGTTCTCGGTGCCCTCCTGCTCGAGGTGGGTCGGCTGGACGGCGACGGGAAGGCCACCGTCTCCGCCGATGGATTGTCAGCCCGCGTGCCGCGGGCGGGCATCACGCAGCTTCGGCAGGCCGCCTCGTACCTGCGCAGCCGGGCGCTTCTCGGCACCGAGCGAGACGTCGCTCTCCTCGACCACGTGCTCGTGATCGTCGGCACGTACGGCGACGTCAGCGGGGCAGCGCGAGGCAAGCTGGGATCGAGCCTCGAAGCGCGCCTCGTCCATCACGCCGCGGATGCGACGGCCGCGGTCGTTGCGACGTTGATCGAGCAGTCGGTGATCATCGGCCCCGCGCTCTCGGACGCGGACACCGAGCCGAACCCGGCGCTGGAGCCGTGTGCCGCGGGAGCGTGGTACGCGCGGCGCCGGACGCGAACGACCGCGCAGCTGGACGTGGCACCGGCGTCCACGTCGAGCGTCCCGCCCGCGCCCCCCACCACCGTCGCGAGGCTGCGCACCGACAGCGGCGTCGCGCCCGTGGACGACGACTGTCCGTTCTGATCGCTCCACGGCGCCCCACCGATGGGCCCCGATCCCCTGGCGACGAGCGCTGGGCGCGGATCGGCTGCCCCGCGCCGGAGTGCCCACACCCTCCACGACCAGACCCCATCATGCCTCGCCCAATCACCAACGCCGACCAGCTCCCCCTCGCCGAGTCGCTCCTCGCGGCCGGCTTCCCCGTCCGTGTCGTCGCCCGCCGGACGAAGCTCGACCGCAGTGTCGTGCGGCGGCGGCGTGACGCCCTCGGCATCGAGCCGCACGTCGCCGGACCGCGCTACCCCTTCAATGAGCGGGCGTTCGACAGGGCAAACGCCGACGAGGCGATGGCCTATTGGGCCGGCTTCCTGCTCGCGGACGGCTCGGTCTACACGAACGCGCAGGGCGGGCAGCTCCGCGTGAAGCTCGCCCTCGCAGCGTGCGATGCGGCGCACGTCGCCCGCTTCAACGAGTGGCTCGGACGGAGCGGTCCGGTCCTCACGAGCTCCGCGCGCGTGCGTGCCGGCGGCCCGAAGTTCGCCACCGCGAGCGTCGAAGTGTCGTCGGATCGCATGGCTGCCGACCTGGCCGCGTGGGGCGTGATCCGCGACAAGACGCTGCGCACCGCGATCCCCTCGTGGCTCCAGCGCCGGCCCGACCTGCTGCGCCACTGGCTCCGGGGATACTTCGACGGGGACGGCCACGTGTCCGTGCATGGGCCCTATCCCACGAAGCCGATCACGCGCACGATGCGGATCACCGGACACGGCCCGTTCCTGACGGAGGTCGCCAACCACCTCGCCCGCAAGGTGCCGACCCTGGTGGGCGTGTGGTGCCCGCAGCCGCGGCAGTCGCGCCCGACCGACGCGCACCGGCACATCCAGTGGTCGGCGCTCTCGGACCTCGAGCGCCTGCACGCGTACCTCTACGCAGGCGCGACGATCTGGCTGCCACGAAAGCGAGACGCGTTCGACAAGGCGATCACCGTCCCGGGGCTGCGTCCGCGACGCCGCTGAGTTGGGGCAAGCCACTGTCGTTTCGCATGCGTGCCGAGCGTCTCTGCTCGGCACGCATGTGCACGTCTGGGGCTCGCGTCGTATGCACGACATCGCGACGCGCGCACCGAGGGCGCGACAAAGGCACTTTGCGCGAAACGTGGTGACAGTGTGAAATGCGGCGCACCACTTGACGTGCCGCCTGTCCCCTACATTTTCCAGACACGCAGTCCTCGCTGGTATGCGACTGCCGACCTCCATTCCTCCCAGGCGCTCCAGTAGTAGCAACGGCGACTCGCGCCCTCGCCCAACCTTCTGAACGCACCCCTCGGTGGTGCGCTCGGGGAGTCGAGGAATGTGCTCCAATGCCAGGCGCGCCAGCGACGCGGCGCTGTACGCTCCCAGCAATGTGCTCCCGCTTGCGGTCGCAGCTGCGCGCCTGGGCGTGAGTGCGGAATGGCTGATCGAAGCGGCCTGTCCCCATTACCGCATCGCGGTGGGCAAGAAGCAGGAGCGCGGCAGGCGCTTCGTGTATTGGCCCGAGGTGGAGCGCTGGATCCTGCGGCAGCAGGCCTTCGGTGAGCGGGAGACGCCGTGACGGATCCGCGTACCATCCCTGGCGTCCCGCCGGAATGCGACGTGCGTCAGGTGTCGCGCACACCTCTCAACACGGCAGGCCACGCGGTCTGCGAGCAGGCGTTCGCGTCGGCCCCGGGTGTGACCGCGCTCCGCGCCGCCGTGCAGCGGGTGTTCGCACGGTATCCCGACGCGGTGCTCGGCGACCACCGGATGACCGCCTTTCGTGACGTCCTGGAGCAGCAGGTGCTCGATGCCGTCACCGAGCTGCACCTCCCTGGAGGCAGCGGCGGAGCGGTGCCGCCGGTGGCCGCGACCGTCGCACGCGAGCGTGCTGTGTTCGGTGGCATGGAGACGTGCCCGGTCCCCGAGGGCGCAGATTCGCAGCCTGGCCGCCTCGAGAGTGCCGCGGCGGCGCTGATCGGCTCGGACGATGGAGCGCTCGCAGCCATCGCTGACGGCGAGCGCACGACGTCCTGCGCGAACGACGCAAGCACGACGGATCGAGGAGACGACTCCGCGTCACGAGGTCAGGCCGACCCTCCCGTGGCAGCGGCAGCGCGGCCCCTGAGCATGATGCACTCCGCGTGCGTGGAGGCCGCGCCCCCGCAGGCGCTCCCTGATGCTGCGACTGCCGCCGATGCCCTCCTTGTGCGATGGCAGGACCGCCTTGCGCGGGAGCGTGCGGCCGCCGGCGCTCATCCGAGCGTCGGTGCAGCCGATGGCTCCACCTCCGCACGCAGGTATCCGTCTCGATGCCGCAGCGCCGCCTCGTCCGATTCACCCACATCACGCCCTCGGGTCGCCGCGTGACCGTGGAGGAAGTCCCCTCTCGTCCACAGGCGCGCGTTCGCTGGTGGGATGCGCGCGCAGGCCGCACCATCACCCGTGTACTGCACATGTCCCCCCGCGATCCGTCCGGACACATCACTCCGATTCACCGCGCCGCGCTGGCCGCCGAGGCCGCGGTCGTCGTGGCCACGTACGAGAGCGAACGCGACGCCGCACCGCTCCCTCACGCAGGCACGCTTGGCGACGCCCTGGCCCTCGCACTCGATCCGAAGCTGGGCAAGCGGCATGCGACAGGCAGCACACAGCCGACGGAGTGGCGCCGCGCGCGCGACGAGGCGCTCATCGTGCTGCCGGAGGCGACCGCGCTGACGACGCTGGCGGCCAGCTCGTCGGTGCTCGTGGGCAGTTCGGCGCTGCTGCGACAGGCGGCTAGCTGCACGCTGCCGGACTGGCGGGAGCATGTGGTGCGCGCGCGTGCGGATGCGAAGCCGACCGATTCGACCGAGGCGGTGTTGCTGCACGCGTATCGCGCCGCGACGACGGCGAGTGCCGCAGCCGCCGACCTCAAGCTCGCCTGGGCCATTCGCGCCTGTCAGCTCGTGCGCACCATGCTCCTGCATGCGGCGAAGGAGGTGCCGGACACGATGGCGGCGGGCGCCCGCTTCGTGCTGGCGTCGGACCTCAGGGAGCGCCTCCGGGAGCTGGCCCAGCGCATCGACAAGCCGCTCGACCTCCGGGTCCAACGCGGGCGCCCCCCGCTCGACGCGACGCGAACGTTCATGCGCTTCCTGAGCGATCCGAGGCAGCAGGTGCACTCGCTCCTGGCCACCGCCGTGGGGGAGGTTGCCACGGGACGCGTGAAGCGCTCGCACCTCGACCGCACCGCCGACGGGTACCTGCGCGTCCGCCCCACGAAGACGGATGGCACGGTGCCCATGGTCGGGCAGTCGCTCGCCGGGTGGAAGTACCTCCCGAGCCGGGAAGCGACCGCCCTGTTCGATGCGCTCCACGCGCGGTGGTACTCGGCGGAGGAAGCCGCGTACCAGCGCGATCCGGCGCGGAACGACTACTCGTTCCTGCACGGCTACGAATGGGATGGCCTCTTGCTCGTGCCGTCGGCCACGGCGCGGTGGCAGTGGATGGACCCCCGACTCCGCCTCCTGCTCGTCCTCGGCGCGGAGGGACGGCTGCTCCAGTTCCTGCGCCTGCGTTTCTCGGACATCGAGCAGACTGAGAGCGGGCACATGGTGATCCGCTCGCAGGGCGCCGCCAACAAGCGCATGTCCGACCTGATCCTGTGTGACGCGCAGGTCGACTGGCTCACCTTCGAGCTGCAGTGCGGTTACCTGAGCGCGCTGCACACGGAGTTCCGCGACGGCAGGCTCCCCGACTTCCCGCTGTTCCGGACGGAACGGCTCGTGGCGGGACGGCTGCCGGTCGACGCCAGTCCGCATCCGCAGGTGGACGACAAGCCGGTGGCCGACGCGAACCGCAAGCTGCTCGAGCTGCTCGGCATCCCGAAGCCGAAGGACGTCAACCTGCGGGTGTGGCGCCGCCTCTTCGCGGATCTCTACCGGACGTGGGGCGTGTCGCCCGAGGTCCAGGAGGCGATCACCGGCCACGACCCGGTCGCGGTCTCGGCCGTCGTGATGCGCGCCAGCGGTGCCGTGCCGCGCCAGTCGTCGCTGCGCGTCTACCTCGACCCTGCCGAGGAGCAGCTCCTCCTCCGCGCCGCCCGCGTCATGCAGCACACGCGGACGACCTACGCCGCGACGGGCGCCCCGTGCCCCCCGCTCCGCTGACCGCCCAGCCCCCAACGCAGCACGCCCGCGCTGTCACCGTGACAGCGCGGGCGTGCCGCCTTGCGGCGTCGGGCATCGGCGGTCGCGGGGACCAGACCGACGCTCGGACCGACTTTCGACTCCAGACCGACTTTCGGATCGAATCTGCAAACCCTTGCCAGATCGAATCTTCCACAGTCGGGACGGCGGGATTCGAACCCGCGACCCCCTGAACCCCATTCAGGTGCGCTACCGGGCTGCGCTACGTCCCGTCGCGGTCCACCCGGCCCGCGAACAGACCGGCAACGTAGTCGCCCCGCCCCACCGACGACAGCCCCGGGCATTCCACGCCCGCTCCTGCCCGTCCGGTCGAAACCCGCCGCCGGGCGACGCGTACCTCGGCGCACACCGCCGGCCGCCGCCCTCCGCCCGGCGCTCGCCCCCACCCGCCCCCATGCGCGCCGCTTTCGCCGCCCTGCGGACCCTCGCCCGTCCCGTCCCGCTGCCGAACCTCGCGGCCGACATCGTCGTCGCCGTCCCGCGCCTCGTCTGCGGCTGGCTCCTCACCGTCGAGTTCGGGGCGCCCAAGTTCGGGCTCCCCTGGTCCGATCCCGACCGGGGGCTCCGGCTCTTCGAGGTCGCCTACTGGTTCCCGGCCGACGTCGCCGCCTTCGGCGGGCCCTTCGCCGTCGCACCCGCGCTCCTCGCCTGGCTCGGCGCCTTCGCCGAAGGCGTCGGCGGCATCGCCTGGCTCCTCGGCCTGCAGGTCCGGCTGTTCGCGCTCATCATCGCCGCCACCATGCTCGTCGCGATCCTCTGCCAGCAGTGGCGCAACGGGCTCTGGAACATGCTCCCCGCCATGGGCATCCTCTGGGTCGCCCTCTACACCCTCGTGCTGGGCTCGGGGCGCCTCGGGCTCGACGCGCTCGTCGCCCGGCGGACGGGGAACGCATGACGACACCACCGCCACGCCGCGCACCCGTCGCGCCGCTGCTGCGCCTCCTGTGCCTCGCCGCCTGCGTCGCCCTCGCCGCCTGCGTGCAGCCCGCCCACGAGCGTGTCGTCGTCTACCTGCTCGACGCCGCGCGCGTGCCGCCGCTTGCCGACGGCGCGCCGCATCGCGCCGGGGTGCGGGGGGAGGACGCCCCGCTCTCGTGGGAGCGCGACTCGACGATGACGCCGGTCCTCCGCGATTCCCTCTTCCGCACCGTCGTCACCTATCGCACGGGCGCGCTCGTGACCGAGATGAAGTTCACGCTCGACGGCATCGTCGAGCTCGAGGGGCGCGGCAACCGGCGCATCCGCTTCGCGCCGCTCGGCGACACCACGGTGGTGCGCGCGGTCTTTGACGCCCCCTAGGCGCCGGCGCCGCGCACGGGCACGACGCGTGCGCCCGCAGGGCGGGCGATGACGACGACGGGGGCGCGTCACGCGGCGGCGCCCGGATCGTCTTCGGCGAGCATCGCCCACCCGCCGCGCCGCTCGTCCGATCGTCATGCCCGACACCGCTCGCACGCGCCCGCTCGCCCCGCGCGACCGCTCCACGCCCCCGGCGCGCGCCGGCGACGTGCGCGTCCCCACCGACCGCCCCGCCCTCGTCGGCGCCGCCGAGCTCCTCGTCGCGCTCTCGCACGCCCTCGACCTCACCGAGGGCGCGCCGCCCGGCCACACGCTCCGCTCCTGCGTCCTCGGCATGCGCCTCGCCGCGGAGCTCGGCCTCGACGACGAGACGCGCGCCGCGCTCTACTACGCGCTCCTCCTCAAGGACGCCGGCTGCTCGGCCAACGCGGCGCGCATGTCGGAGCTCTTCGGCACCGACGACCGCGTCGCCAAGCCGCGCATGAAGCTCGCCGACGCGAACGACCGCGTCCGGCTCGCGCTCGAGACCTGGCGCACCGTCGCGATGGGGCGCGGGCTCCGGCTCAAGGTGCGGCACATGCTCGGCATCGCGCGCGGCGGCGCGGTCACCGAGGGGCTCATCCGCACCCGCTGCGAGCGCGGCGCCGACATCGCCGGGCGCCTCGGCTTCCCCGCGGCGACTTGCGACGCGATCCGCGCCCTCGACGAGCACTGGAACGGCAACGGGCAGCCCGCGAAGCTCGCCGGCGAGGCGATCCCGCTCCTCGCGCGCATCTGCAACGTCGTGCAGGTCGTCGATGCGATCGCCGTCGTGCAGGGAGCCGACGAGGCGCTGCGCGTCGTGCGGCAGCGGAGCGGGACGTGGTTCGACCCGGCGCTCGCGCGGCGCGTCCTCGGCTGGCGCGGCGACGCGCGCTGGTGGACGCGCACGGTGCACGAAGGCGTCGAGTCGCACGTCGCCGCGCTCGAGCCCGCGGCCGGGCGGCGCATGCTCGACCCGCTCGGCGTCGAGCGCGTCGCCCGCGCCTTCGCCGACGTCGTCGACGCCAAGTCGCCCTTCACCTACCGGCACTCCGTCAACGTCTCGGCCTGGGCCGGCGCGATGGCGCGCGCCGCCGGCGCCGACGACGCCACCGTCGGCCACGTCGTCGTCGCGGGGCTCCTGCACGACGTGGGGAAGCTCGGCGTCTCGAACCTCATCCTCGACAAGCCCGGCGCCCTCGACGCGGCCGAGCGCGAGGCGATCGAGGCGCACCCCCTGCACACGTGGGCGATCGTCTCGCGCATCCCCGCGCTGGCCGAGGTCGCGCGCACCGCCGCGCTCCACCACGAGAAGCTCGACGGCTCCGGCTACCCGTGGGGCGTCGGCGCCGCGGAGCTCGACCGCTGGGCGCGCGTCCTCGCCGTCGCCGAGGTGCACGAGGCGCTCACCGCCGACCGCCCCTACCGCGCCGGGATCCCGCGCGACCAGGTGCTCCGCATGCTCGAGCGCGACCGCGGCCGCACCCTCGACGGCGAGGCGCTCGACCTCCTCGCCGCGATCGATCCCGCGTCGGTGCACTGATCGCCGCCCGAACGACACCGCCCGCCGGGCACGGAGTGCGGGGCGGGCGTCGCGTGTCGCCATCGGAGGGGCCGGTCCTTCCGTGCCGGTCGCTCCGGTATGGTGCGGCAGTGCTTCACTGGGGGAGGAAGGGGCTGCCGCGCAGCAAGCTATGGGGTCGCCGGCGGCTGTCCATTGGACCACGCGGTCAAGGTGACCACCGCGCGATGCGGCCGCGCCGGCGCACGCTCACGGCCGCGGCGCCGGCCCCGTCGCGACCGGGAGCCCGCGATCGCGCGACCAGGCGGTGAAGCTCGCGTCGTAGAGCCGCGCGGGGTGGCCGAGCCGGCGCGCCTGCAGCCAGAGCAGCGACCCCTGCATCCCGACGAAGCAGTAGGTGACGACCGTGTCGCGCGGCGCGATCCCCGCGGCGCGGAAGCGCGCGCGCATCGCCGCGGTGTCGCGCAGCGTGCCGGCGGCGCCGCTCAGCGACGGCAGCGGGACGTTCACCGCGCCGGGGACGTGCCCGCTCCGCGGCAGCCCGCCCGGGCTCGTCCCCTGGTAGAACTCGGCCGCGCGCGCGTCGGCGATCACCGTCGACGCGACGCGGCGTCGCGCCGGCACGGGGGCGCGCTCGGCCAGCGCGCGCACGTCGGCCGTCGTCGCGACCAGCGCCGGCTGCGGTGCGAGCGTGAGCGTGCCGCGACGCGCCGAGTCGGGCGCGGGCGCCGCCTCGCGCTCGAGCGGGCGCCCGCGTTCGCGCCACGCGTCGATGCCGCCGTCGAGCACCGACACCATCGCCTCGCGCCCCATGGCCGCCATCGTGAAGGCGAAGCGCGCGGCGGGGAGCGGCTGCCCGATCACGACGACGTGGCGCCCGTCGGCGACGCCGAGCGGTTCGACGAGCGCGCGGAACGCCTCGGGCGTCGGGAGCTCGCGCTCGAGCGTGTCGGCGCGGTTGGCGGGGGCGTAGTCGTCGAGCGCGAGCCAGCGCGCGCCGCGCACGTGTCCCGCGTCGTACTCGCCCCTCGACTGCCCGACGTGCAGCAGCACGAGCGTCGTGTCGCGGCCGAGGCGCGCCGCGAGCCACGCGTCGCTCACCACGAGCGGCGCGACGCGCCGGGCGGGGGCGGGACGACGCTGCGCGACGAGCGGTGCCGCGAACGTCGCGGCGGCGAGGGCGAGGGCGAGGAGGCGGGTCGGCATGCGGAAGTGTACTCCGGACGGCGCGCACGAGGCACGCGTCGCCGGCGCGCCCGGCCATCGGACGGCGCCCGACGGCGACTCCCGCACCGGCGGTCGGCAGGGTCCCGGACTGCGCGCGCGTCGCGCCGGGCGCACCGTGGAGGTGCGCGGCGGGCCCGCAGCGACGACGCCCCGCCCGCGACGATCGCCGGGTCGAGTCACCGTCCCGCTCCGCCTCCCGAGGCGCGAGCCCGGGGCCCCCGGCGACGCCGCTCCCCGCCGCGCCGTGCACGCCTCGCGTGCGTGCGACGACATCCCACTCGCGACGGCGCATCGCGCGCCGGAGGACGATATGTCGCTCCTCACCCGCCGCACCGGCCCCGCGCTCTTCGGCTCGCTCACCCCGATGAGCGACGTCGAGCGGCTCCCCGAGTTCGTCCGCCGCATCTTCGCCGACGTCCCGACGCTCTCGACGACCGCGACGCCCGCGCACCCCGGCTGGGTCCCCGCGGTCGACGTGATCGAGACCGACGAGAAGCTGGTCCTCACCGCCGAGCTCCCCGGCATGGCGGAGCCCGACATCACGCTCACCCTCGAGAACGACGTCCTCACGCTCCGCGGCGAGAAGAAGGAGGAGCACCGCGAGAACGCCAAGGGCTTCTGGCTCCTCGAGCGCTCCTACGGCGCGGTGCAGCGGACCTTCGCGCTGCCCAAGTCGGTCGACGCCGAGAAGATCGAGGCGCGCTTCGAGGCGGGGGTGCTGACGATCACGCTCCCGAAGGTGCCGAAGGCGCAGGGGCGGACGATCGCGATCGGGAGCGCGAAGCCCTGACCGATCGCGGCGCGCCCGCGTCCTCGCGCGGCGCGTGCGGCCCATGCGAGCCACGGGGACGCGGTGGCTCGCGTGGGCCGCGCCTCAGTCGCGCGACGCCCGCAGCGCGTTCACGATCACCGCGATGTCGATCGCCTCCTGCACCAGCGCCCCGTAGGTCGGCGCGAGCAGCCCCGCCGCCGCGAAGCCCATCCCGACCACGCTCAGCCCCAGCCCCACCGCGATCGACTGTTTCGCGATCGACACCGTCCGCTGCGCCGTCGCGATCGCGTCGGCGACGCGCGTCACGTCGTCGACCAGCAGCACCACGTCGGCCGCCTCGGCGCTGATGCCGCCGCCGTGCCCCGCGAGCGCGACGCCGACGTGCGCGGCGGTGAGCGCGGGGGCGTCGTTCGTGCCGTCGCCGACCATGAGCGTGCGCGTGCCGCGCGCCTCGAGGTCGCCGACGATGCGCGCCTTGTCCTCGGGGAGGAGGTCGCCCTGCACCTCGTCGAACCGCGCCCCCAGCTCGCGGGCGACCGCGTCGACGTTGGGGGCGTGGTCGCCGCTCAGGAGGAGCGTGCGCCTCACGCCGAGGCGCCCGAGGCGGTCGAAGAAGGCGGGGAGCCCGGCGCGCAGGCGGTCGGCGTAGGCGACCACCCCTGCGGGGCGCCCGTCGATCGCCACGAAGGCGCGCAGCCCCTGCGTGCGCGCCGCGAGCGCGTCGAGCGCGGGGCGCGCCTCCGCGTCGAGCACCTCGCCGAGCCACGCGAGCGACCCCACCGCGACCTGCCGCCCCTCGACCGCGCCGGTGACGCCGCGCCCCGCCACCTCGCGCACGTCGCGCGCGGGCGGGAGCTCGCCGGTCTCGCGCTCGGCGTGCAGCACGAGCGGACGCGCGAGCTGGTGCCCGCTCGCGAAGTCGACGGCGCCGGCGAGGCGGAGCACCGTGCGCGCGTCGTGTCCGTCGGCCGCGATCACCTCGCGCACGGCGGGCTGGCCGTGCGTGAGCGTCCCCGTCTTGTCGAAGACCGCCGTCCCGACCTGCGCGAGCGCCTCCATCGCGCCGCCGGTGCGCACGATCACCTGGCGCCGCGCGCAGCGGTTGATCCCGCCGATGATCGCGATCGGCGTCGCGAGGATGAGCGGGCACGGCGTCGCCACCACGAGCACGCTGAGCACGCGATCCCAGTCGCGCGTGAGGAGCCACGCCACCGCGCAGACGACGAGCGTGACCGGCGTGAACCAGACCGCCGCGCGGTCGGCCATGCGCTGGATCGGCGCCTTGCTCGCCTGCGCCTCGCGCACGAGGCGGACGATCCGCGCGTACTGGCTCTCCCCCGCCGTCGCCGTCGCGCGCACGACGATCGGGCCGTCGACGTTGCTCGCCCCGGAGACGACGGTCGATCCCGCCCCCACCGGCACCGCGAGCGGCTCGCCGGTGATCGCGCTCGCGTCGACGTGGCTGCGGCCGTCGACGACGACGCCGTCGCAGGGGACGAGCTCCCCGGGGCGCACGAGGAGGAGGTCGCCCATGGCGACGCGCTCGGCGGGGAGGTCGCGCACCGTGCCGTCGGCGCCCTGCACGTGCGCGAGCCGCGGCGCCGCCGCCTCGAGCGCCGCGACCGAGGCCCCCGCGCGCCCCTCGGCGTAGCGCTCGAGCGCCTCGCCGCCGGTGAGCATGATCACCACCACCAGCCCCGCGAAGGGCTGCGCGAGCACGAGCGCCGTGACGATCGCGAGCATCGCCACGACGTCGGCGGCGAACTCGCCGCGCAGCATCCCGCGCACCGTCTTCCAGACGACGGGGGCGCCGGTGAGGACGAGCCCCGTGGTCCAGATGATGGACGAATCGACGATCGCGCCGATCGTGCGCGGCCACCACGCGACGACGCCGGCGACGAGGAAGACGAACGCCGCGAGCGGATGCGCGACCGCCGCGAGGCGGCGCGTCATGCGCGCCCCCGCGCGGCGGCGGTCAGCGGAAGTCGAGGCCGGACACCGTCGTGCACCCCGGGAATCTGCCCCGCCCTCGCGGACGGCACCATCGGCCGCCCGCACCCCTCCGCGTCAGGGCAGGACCTGCGCGTCCCGTCCCCCGCCCCGCCGCAGCGCCTCGAGCACGAGCGCCACCTGGTCGTCGCCGCGCGCGCGCACGACGACCAGCAGCTCGTCGTCGCCCGGCGGGACGATCCGCGACCGCCACGGCGCCGGCCTCCGCGGCGTGAGCACGCTCGCGACGAGCCCCGCGAGCGCCCCGGCCGTCGTCGTGATCATCGGCGTGAAGAGGAGCGCGTAGGCGAGCGTGCGCTCGTCGTCGAAGCCGGGGCGCGCGATCAGCACGATCGCGCCGAACGCGCCGCCGAGCAGGCCGAGGAGCCCGCCGAGCGAGACGAACTTCCACGTCGGGCGCGGCGCGAGCGCCTTCCCCGCGTACTGCGACGCCGCGCCGCGCGGCGTGACGATCACCTCGACGAGGTCGCGCGGCACGCCGAGGCGCGCGAGCTCCGGGAGGAGCGCGTCGACCTGCGCGGCGCTCCGGAAGTAGCTCCACGTGGGGACGGCGCGCGGGCGGCGCGGCGGCGCGACGACGGGATGCTCGGCCGTCGGCACGTCACTTCCCCCCGAGTTCGGCCGCGGTCCATGGCGCCGTGCGCGCGGCGGCCGCGTCGCGCTCGGCCTTCACGGTCGCCTCGCTCACCGCCGGGGCGGCGTTGGGCGCCCACTGACGGAGGTAGGTGGCGACGTGCGCGATGTCGGCGTCGGAGAGCGCCTCGCGCCACGCGGGCATCATCCCGTCGTACGTGTTGCCCGCGACGGTGATCGGCCCCTGCAGCCCGTGGAGGAGGATCCGCACGAGCACCTTCTCGTCGCCGGTCACCCACTCGCTCCCGACCACCGGCGGGAAGGCGCCGGAGACGCCCTTGCCGTCGGCCTGGTGGCACGCCTGGCAGTTGGCCGAGAAGATGCGCTTCCCCTCGGCGATCGCGTCGACCGGCCCCGCGGCGGCGGGCGCGTCGCCGGTGGCGCCGGGAGCCGCCATCTGCGCGTACTCGACGTGCGTGCGCGTGTCGAAGGTCCCGCCACGGCGCCCGATGTACCACCCGCTCCAGAAGACGAGCACCCCGACCGTCGCCCAGACGAACCACGGCACGCGCTCGAACCCCTCCTCGGGATCGCGCAGCTCGCGGACGATCTGGCGGTGGATGACCTCGACGTCGGACTCCGCGTCGGTGAGCACCGGCTCGGCGCGATTCGGCGTCGGCGTCGTCATGGCATCGTGTGCTCGCTGCGCCCGCCCACGCCGCGGTCGCCGGCGTCGCCGGTCGGGACGGGATAGGTGCGCTTGAGCGAGAGCAGGTACGCGACGAGCGCCTCGGCGTCAGCGGTGGGGACGATCACCTTCCCCGTCGGCAGCCTGTCGCCCGGCACGGCGTACGACGTCTTCCCCGCCGGGACGGCGCCCGCGTCGACCACCTCGTAGAGGTAGGGGAAGGCGGGCATGATGCTCCACGGCATGTAGGCGCGCGGATCGTAGAGGTGCACGTGCTGCCACAGCTCGCTCGGCTGCCGGACGCCGATGTTGATGAGATCCGGCCCCGTGCGCATGGTGCCGAGGAGGTGCGGGCGGTCGTGCACGTAGTCGGCGGGGACGGTCGCGCGCGGCCCCCAGCCGCGCGCCTTGTCGCTCGTGTAGACGGGGTCGCGCACCTGCTGCGAGTGGCAGTAGACGCACCCCTGCTCGATGTAGACCTCGCGCCCGCGGGCCTGCTGCGCCGTGTAGGGCTGCAGCTGCGGCGCCGGACGGACGGCGGCGATCATCGTGTCGGGGATGACGACGAGGAGCGAGGTCGCGAAGACGATGACGCCGATCACGCCCAGCACGAGGAGCCAGACGCGCGTCATGCCCGCGCCCCCTCGACGACGACCGGCACCACCTCGTGGTAGGGCGGGAGCCCCTGCCGCGCGCGGTCGCCGCGGAACATCAGCCGGACGTGCCAGGCGAAGACGAGGTGCCCGGCGGTGAGGAGCGCGCCGCCGACCGAGCGCCCGACGAGCCCCGGCTTCATCGCGGCGACGACCTGCTCCCACGTGCTCGACGGGTCGCCCATCGCCACGCCCTGCAGGATCCCGCCGACGGTGAGCGGGACGAGGTAGACGAGGAGCCCGACGGCGACGAGCCAGAAGTGCCAGGAGATGAGGCGCTCGCTCACCCACTCGCGGCCGAGGAGGCGCGGGAGGATGTAGTAGATGCTGCCGAACATGATCATCGTCACGAAGCCGTAGAGCCCGAGGTGGGCGTGGGCGACGGTGACGTGCGTGAAGTGCGTGAGGCGGTTGATCTCGCGGAAGGCCATGAACGACCCCTGCAGCGAGACCAGCGTGTAGGCGACCGCCCCGAAGACGACGAAGCGGAGCGTCGGCGAGTAGCGGAGCGCGGCGAAGCGCCCGACCATCGTCATGTGCTGGTTGACGGCGACGGCGAGCACCGGGATGATCATCAGCGCGCTGGCGACGATGCTGGTCGTGATCATCCACGTCGGCAGCGGGCCGCCGATCAGGTGGTGCATCCCGTTGAGCGAGTAGAACAGGCCGAGCGTCCAGAAGCCGAGCAGCGAGAGCTGGTAGCTGTAGATCGGGCGGCCGAGGATCTTGGGGATGAAGTAGTACGCCGCGGCGAGCGAGATCGGCGTGAGCCAGAGGCCGAGCGCGTTGTGCGCGTAGAACCAGTTCACCGCCGCGCTCTCGACGCCGCCGAAGGTCGGCCAGTTGCCGACCACGAAGATCACCGGGAACCAGACGAAGGCGGCGGTCGTGTACCAGACCGACACGTAGAGGTGCTCGACCTCGCGCACGGCGAGCGTGGCGAGGATGCTGAAGCCCACGAGTCCGCCCCCGAGCACGAGCAGCGGATCGGCGGTGTAGCGCGGCATCTCGAGCCACTCGAGGCCGTCCATCTTCCCGGCGAGGATGCTCGCGATGCCGATCGCGACGCCGACGTTCCAGAGCGCCACCCCGACCTCGGCGGCCTTCGCCACGCGCAGCTCGGTGTGGACGAGGCGCGGGATCATCCACGCGCTCACGCCGATCATCGCCAGCGAGGCCCAGCCGTAGGCCATCGCGTTCAGGTGGGCGGTGCGCAGGCGGCCGAAGGTGAGCGGCGCCGAGGAGACGAGCCAGTCGGGGAGGTGGAGCTTGAGGCTGGCGACCATCCCGAAGGCCGACCCGAGGAGGAGCCAGACCACGCTCGAGGCGATGGCGACGAGGGCGACCCGGCGGCTCGAGGCGTCCGCGCGGAGGCGGACGTCGAGGTTCTCCATGTCGGTGATCGGCGAGACGGCGCCGACCACCGACGGGGGGAGCGTCACGCTCACGCGGTCCCTCCCCACGCGCCCGGGGCACTCGGCTTCGGCGGGCCCCAGCGCTCGACGCGCGCGGCCTTCTGGCTCGCGCTCTCCCACGGGCGGAGGACGCTCATGTCGTCGTCGTCGAGCGGGAGCATCCCCTGCCGCTCGATGTCGTCGAACTGCCCCGTCAGCCAGGCCCACACGAAGGCGGCGAGCGAGAGGATGCCGAGGACGGTGATGGAGAGCGTGACGGTGAGCGACGACGGCAGCATGGGAACCTCGCACGCGCGCCACGGCGACCCGATCGGGATGCCCGCGCGCGGCGCAGACGGGCCCCGGGCCGTCCCACTCGGACGGCGCGACCGGGGCGAGCCCCAACGTACCCGCCCCTGCCGTGAACGGTGCCGCTCGCATCGACCGTTCCCGAAAACGTTACCCGTCGAGTCCGTTGCGACGTTCCACGCTTGTGCACCGGTCCGGAACCGCGGTCCGAGTCGCGGCATCGCCTCATCGTGCAGGACTGCGAGGATTCACCACAGGGGGCACAGGGGACACAGGGAGGGCGCGAGGCTCCCGTGCGTGCGGAGTCGAACACGGTGTCATGAGGTCGACGCCGTCCCGTCAGCGGCCTCGTGTCGTCCCCTGTGCCCCCTGTGCCCCCTGTGGTGAATCCCCCCGAACCCTCGCGCTACTCGGACGCCGGCGTCTCGGTGACGATCGGCAACCCCTGCGCACGCCACGCCGCGAGCCCGCCGGTGAGGTTCTCGATTCGCGCGAGCCCGGCCGCGCGGAGCAACGAGGCGGCGATCGCGCTGCGGCCGCCCAGCGCGCACTGCACGACGACGGTGCCGTGGCGGGGCACCTCGTCGAGGCGGTGCGGGAGCTCGGGGAGCGGGATGTGCACCGCCCCCTCGATGTGCCCCGTCGCCCACTCGCTCCGGCCGCGCACGTCGAGGACGTGCACGCTGTGCGTGCCGAGCGCGCCCATGAGCGCCACCGGCGAGACCTGCGGGATCGCCTCGGTCTCGGCGCCCACGAGCGCGCCGTCGGCGTCGGCGATGCCGGCGACGCGATCGAAGCCGATCGTCATCAGGTCGCGCGCGAGCGCATCGCCCGTCGCCTCGTCGGGGACGAGGAAGACGGCGTTGCGGTCGTAGTCGAGGAGCGCCCCGGCCCACGTGGTGAACGACCTGCCGTACGGGAGGTTGAGCGTCCCCGCGAGATGGCGTTCGGCGTAGCGCGCCGCGTCGCGCACGTCGACGACGCGCAAGCCGTCGTGGAGCCAGGCGTGCGCCTCCATCGCGCTCGCGCGGCGCGGGTGCGGGAGGCCGCCCAGCACGGGGACGCCCGCCCTGTTGAGCGTCTTCATCCGCGCGAAGTAGGCCGGCGGCTCGGGCTGGCCGGCGAGCACCTCGCGCACGAACGCCTCCTCGTCGGTGTGCCGGAACGCCCAGTTGACGAGTCGTTCGTAGCCGAGCGTCGTCTGCGGGACGGCCCCCAGCGCCTTGCCGCAGGCGCTCCCCGCGCCGTGTCCGGGCCAGAGCTGGAGCCAGTCGGGGAGCGCGTCGAGCGCGCGCAGCGACCGCCAGAGCGCGCGGGCGCCGGGCTCCATCGTGCCGGCGACGTGGGCCGCGACCTCGAGCAGGTCGGGGCGGCCGACGTCGCCGACGAAGACGAAGTCGCCGGTGAGCATCCCCATCGGCCGGTCGGTCGCCGCGCCGTCGGTGACGAGGAAGGTGAGGTGCTCGGGGGTGTGCCCCGGCGTGTGCACCGCGGTGAGCGTGACGCGGCCGAGGCGGATCGTGTCGCCGTCGCGGAGCTCGACGGCGCCGTCGGCGGCGGCGAAGGCGTAGCGCCAGTCGGGGCCCCCCTCGCCGCTCACGTACGCCCGCGCGCCGGTGCGCGCGGCGAGCTCGCGCAGCCCGCTCGCGAAGTCGGCGTGGATGTGCGTCTCGGTGACGGCGACGATGCGCAGCCCCTCGCGCGCGGCGAGGGCGAGGTAGGGCTCGACGTCGCGGAGCGGGTCGACGACGATCGCCTCGCCGGTGGCCTGGCACCCGATGAGGTAGGCGGCCTGCGCGAGCGGGGCGTCGTAGAGCTGGCGGAAGAACATGGGCGCGGGGGGCGGGCGCCGAGGTGCGGCGCGCGGGTGGGGATCCCCGAAGATACGCCCCCGACGGGACTCAGCGCCCGACCGGCCGCCCCGCCTCGCGCGCGAGCCGCGCCTTCGCGTCGGCGACCACGGGCTGCAGCGCCGGGTCGGCGTCGCGCCAGAGGTCGACGAGCCGCTCGCAGAAGAAGCGCCGCGACGCGACGTCGCCCACCTCGTCGGCGAGCGCGCACCCTTCGCGCAGCGCGCGCGGCGTGACGTAGTAGTTCTGGTCGAGCGCGTACTTGCGCGGGTCGCGCACGGTGATCCAGCGGCGGAACGCGGCGAGCGCCGAGTCGGGCTGGCCAGCCTGCCGCCACGCGAAGCCGACGAAGCCGGCGCTCACGACGTCGCTCCCCTTGCCGCTGTCGGCCACCGCGCGCAGCAGCCGCACCGCGTCCTGCGGCTTCCCTTCGGCGAGGAGGAGCTGCGACTCGAGCACCTGCGTGAACGCCGTCCCCTCCGACAGGTACCGCGCCGTGTCCGTCCCCGCCGCACGGCGCGCCGCCCAGTAGGCCGCGAGGCGGCGGCGCGCCGTCGCGGCATCGCCCACGATGGCGTAGTCGAAGGCGAGGTTGGCGACGCTCCGCTCGTACACCGGGAGCGTCTCCATCCCGGCCGCGGCGATGAAGCGCGGCAGGAGGCGGCGTGCCTCGTCGATGTCGCCCCTGAGCCAGGCCGCATCGTAGAAGTCGAGGCGCTCGTCGGTGCCGCGCAACCGGCGGCGGAGCGACGTGTCGGCGCGCGTGAAGACCTCGTACGCGCGCGCCAGCCGCCGACGGCCGCTGCCGAGCCGGCCGAGCAGGTAGTCGGTGTTCGCGACGGCCGCCTGCAGCGAGGCCCGCATCGACGCGTCGCGCAGGCGCCCCTCGACCGAGTCGGCGTACGGGGCGACGTCGCGCCACCGCCCGGTGGTCTGCAGCTCGTCGAGGTACGGGACCGCGATGCGCTCCGCGTCGCCGCCGGTGCGCCGCTGCAGCGTCGCCCACCCGCGCCGATACTCCGCGTCGCGCCCCAGCGCCCAGAGCGAGTGCAGGTACCAGACCCACGCGTTCGTCACCGTCGAGTCGAGCGCGAGGAAGCGGCCGGACACGGCCAGCGCCTCGGTCCAGCGCCCCTCGTCGAAGTGCAGCTTGGCGAGGTTGTTGAGCGCGATCCGGTTCCCGGAGTCGGCGGCGAGCACCGCCTCGTAGGCGGCGCGCTGCTTCGGGTGGTCGGGGGCGACGTACGTGTGGTAGCTCGCCTCGGCGAGCGAGCGCTCGACCGGCCCGAGGCGCTCGCGCTGCTGGTAGGCGCGCGTGATCGCCGCGTTCCCCTTCACGGGATCCTTGCCGTAGACCCGGACGCCGAGGCGGCGCCACGCCATCGCGAAGGTGCTGTCGAGGCGCACCGCCTCCTCGAGCAGCGCCAGCTCCTTCTCGAAGTTCTCGAGCGAGCCCGGGAGCTCGCCCACGCGGATCGCCTCGGTGTACTTGCGCAGCGCGTCGATCGAGCCGGTGGTGACGTCGGCGAGCCGGGGCGCGCCGGCGACGCTCCGCAGCGACTCGCCGAGCTTCCCGCGCATCGCCTTGCTCAGCCGGTCGACGGCGTCGATCACGCCGTCCTCGCTCTCGGCCGTCTCGCGGAACCCCGCGAGCTCGTCGCCCTGCGGCGTCACGAGGCGGGTGCTGATCACGATCGTCTTGCCGAGGCGCGCGATGGAGCCGAGGAGCACCGCCGGCACCCCCTCGCGCTGCGCGAGCTGGAAGGCGAGCGCGCTGTCGAGCGCGACACCCGGCTTCTGCATCCGCGCGAGTGCGGCCTGCACGTCGCTCCGCGCGAGCACGCGCACCGTGCGCGACTGCTGCAGGTCGGTGCGGAGCGCGTCGGTGACGAGGTCGCCGAGCACCGCGTCGCCGGTGCGGTTCGCGAACTCGGCGATCAGCAGCCGGTCGTTCTCGGCCAGCTTGCCGCTCGAGATGATGCTCGCGAACGGCCCCACGCCGGCGGCGCGCAGCACGCCGTGCCCGGCCACCGCCGCCACGAGCAGCGCGGCCGCGACGGCGCTCGCGCGCACGAGCCGCGCGACCTGCGGCGCGCTCCCCGCCTTCCAGAGCACGGCGACGATGGCGAGGAGGACCACGACGAAGCCGAACGTCGCGTCGCGCGCCCACCCCGGAACGACCCCGCCGCGCGCGAGCGTCCACCCCGTCGCACCGGCCAGCAACGCGAAGCCGGCCACGAAGGCGAGGCGCTGCCGCGGCGGCGGTGCGGCGGGAGCGGGCGTCGCGGTCGCACGCGTGCCGCGGGTCGCCGTGCGCTCGCCCGAGCCGCCGTAGCGCACCTCCTCGATCGCGTCGGCGAAGCCCTGCGCCGTCGGCCAGCGCGCGGCCGCGTCCTTGGCGAGCGCGCGCATCACGACGTCGGCGATCGCCGGGTCGACCCCGGGCGCGCGCTCGACGAGCGGCTGCGGCGGCTGCACCACGTGCGCCATCAGGAGCTGCGCCGGCGTCGGCGCCTCGAACGGCGGGCTCCCGCTCAGGAGCTCGTAGGCGACGCACCCCAGCGCGTACACGTCGGCGCGCGCGTCGACGTCCGGGTCGCCCGCCGCCTGCTCCGGCGCCATGTAGGCGGGCGTGCCGACGGCGATGCCGGTCGCGGTGAGCCCCGCCTGCGCCGTCGACGCCTCCGAGAGCGCCTTGGCGATGCCGAAGTCGGCGACGATCGCGCGGCCGCCCGAGAGGAGCACGTTCTCGGGTTTCACGTCGCGGTGCACCACCCCGCGCGCGTGCGCGGCGGCGAGCCCCTGGGCCGCGTCGGCGATGATCGCCAGCGCCTCGCGCGGCGGGAGCGGCCCGCGCCGGATCCGGTCACGCAGCGACTCGCCCTCGACGAACGGCATGCTGTACCAGACCAGCCCGTCCCCTTCGCCCGCGGCCAGCACGGTGACGAGGAGCGGGTGCTGCAGCGTCGCGAGGAGCTTGATCTCGCGCTGGAACCGCTCGCGGTTGACGCCGGCCGCCAGCTCGGGCGTCAGCACCTTGATCACGACGTTGCGCCCCAGCGCCACGTCCTCGGCGAGGAAGACGTGGCTCATCCCGCCGCCGCCGAGCTCGCGGATCACGCGATACTCGTCGCGCAGCACGATCTCGAGCTGCTCCTGCAGCACCGGCGTCATGGGGCTCCGTACGGGTCGAGGGTCGCGCAAGTTACGCGCGGCACCGTCGGGACCGCCATCAGCGTCCGTTCAGGCGTCCACCACCTCGCCGGCCGCGGCCGGTGCCCGCATCGCCGCCGGCGTCGGACGCGGGGGGCGCACGACGGGGCCCGGCGGGACCCGCAGGTCGACCACACGATCGCCCGCCCCAGCGGTGACCGTCCCCTTCCGCTCCAGCGTCCCCCACCCCACGAGCCGCCCGCGCGCCGCCGCGACGAAGGCGCGCAGCACGACCCAGTACATCACCTGCCGGTAGGCGAAGCGCTGGAGCGCGAGCAGCCAGACGAGGCGCCGGTCCTCCCCCTTCTCCATGAGGAAGGCCGCCGTCGCGGCCGCCCAGTCGAGCGCGAGGAAGGCGACGGAGAGCAGGACGAGCTGCCGCAGCCCGTCCCACGCGTGCGTCGCGCCGTGCTGCGACCACGTCACGCCGATCGCCACCAGGCTCGCCACCACGAGCAGGTCGGCGAGCGGCGAGAGCGCGGTGAGCACGAGCTGGAAGAGCCACGTGTTCGGCATCGCGACCAGCCCGAGCGTGCCGTGCCGCCGGCGCAGGAGAATGTCGCGATGCTTCCACGCGCACTGCAGCGTCCCGAACGACCAGCGGAAGCGCTGCCTGGCGAGCGCGCCGAAGCCGTCGGGGGCCTCCGTCCACGCCACCGCGCGCTCGGCGTACGTGACGCGCCAGCCGCGCCGCAGGAGGGCGATCGTCAGGTCCTGGTCCTCGGCGAGCGTGTCGTGCGTGAAGCCGCCGGCCGCGAGCACCGCCTCGCGCCGCCACGCCCCGACCGCGCCGGGGACGACGGTGATGCAGCCGAGCAGGTCGAAGGCGCGGCGGTCGACGTTCTGGCTCGTCACGTACTCGAGCGCCTGCCAGCGCGTGACGAGGTTGATCCGGTTGCCGACCTTGGCGTTCCCCGCCACCGCGCCGACGTCGCGGTCGCGGAACGGCGCCACCAGCTCCGCGACCGTGTCGGGCTCGAAGATGGTGTCGGCGTCGAGGCAGACGACGATCTCCCCCGCCGCCCGCGCGATCCCGTTGTTGAGCGCCGACGCCTTCCCGCCGTTCGGCTGCCGCACCAGCACCACGCGCGGCTCGTCGGCGAAGGCGTGCGCGACGACGTCGCCGGTGCCGTCGGGCGAGCCGTCGTCGACGACGAGGACGTCGAGCGGCCCGGCGTACCGCTGCGCGAGGAGCGAGCGCACCGTGCGCGCGATCACCTTCGCCTCGTCGTACGCCGGCACCACGACCGTGACGTGCGGCGCGTACGCCGCTGCGACGGCGGGGCGACGCCGCGCGCGCGCATGATGGACCGCCGCCAGCCCCACGAGCACGAGCACGCGCGCGCTCCCCAGCACGACGGCCGCGACGAAGAGCCACTTCACGCCGACGAGTGCCGCGCCCACCGCCCCGAAGGCCGCCAGCTCGGCCCAGCGCGCGACACGGCTCGACGGCGGGAGCGGCGGCATCGCCTCGGCGGGCGTCAGGCCGAGCAGCGCCGAGAGGGGGACGATGGTGTCGCCGCGCGCGCGGAGCGAGTCGATCAGCGGGCCGACGGCGGCGAGCGTCTGCGCACGATCCCCGCCCGCGTCGTGCAGCAGCACGACCTGCCCCTGCGCGCGACGCGCGAGGACCCGGCGCACGATCTCGTCGGCGCCGGGGCGCAGCCAGTCGTCGCTGTCCACGTGCAGCCCCGCGGTCACGTAGCCGAGCGTCCCGGCGACGGCGATCGGCCGGAGCGCCTCCGGCGTGCTCGGGGTGGCGTCGCCGAAGTACGGGGGCCGGAAGAGCGCCGATCGCCGGTTGGTCACCGCCTCGATCGCGCGCTCGGTGGCGCCGAGCTCGAGGCGCACGAGCGCGTCGGGGAGCCGCGCGAGGTCGGGGTGCGTGAAGCTGTGGTTGCCGAGCTCGTGCCCCTCGGCGACGAGGCGGCGCGTGAGCGGGATCTCGGTGACGACCTGCAGCCCGACGACGAAGAACGTCGCCGTCACGCCGCGCGAGGCGAGCGTGTCGAGGAGCGCCGGCGTCCAGCGCGCATCGGGGCCGTCGTCGAAGGTGAGCGCGACGCGGCGCGGCGCCGCGGCGCCGGTGCGCGCGATCGTCCACGGGCGCGGGAGCGAGTCCCAGCGCACGGCGGCGATGCGCCCGGTCGCGTCGGCGACGACGGTGCGCCCGCCGTCGCGCGGCGTCGCCTCGACGCGCAGCAGCTCCCCCACCCCGTCGAACTCGACGTCGTATCCCGACCCGATGCGCGCGAGCGCCCGTGCCGGGCGCGCGGCCCCGTGGGCGTCGCCGATCACGTCCCAGAGCGCGGGGTCCTCGGCGCCGAGGCGCCAGAGCGCCACGCCGCGCACCCCGAGCGCCGCGGCGACCCGCTGCTGGTCGTGCGCCGTCGTCGCGTCGAGGAACCACGCGACGTGGTCGGTCGAGTCGGGATCGGTCCAGGTGGCGACCGGGGTGCGCGCGGCGGCGTCCCAGCGCACGCGGCCGCCGATGCCGTCGCGCACGCCGCGCATCGTCTCGGCGAACGTGAGCGCCTCGGCCGCCTCGCCCGGCCGCTGCGCGTCGTGCCAGTCGTAGCCGTAGGTGCCGATGGCGAGGACGAGCCGCTCGCGCGGCACGAGCGCCGCGATGCGCCGCGCGGCCCCCTCGTACCAGGGGCCGCTGGCGACGGGCCCCGGGTCGCCACCGCCGTAGTGCTCGTCGTAGAGCATCGCGATGACGCGGTCGGCCTCGCGCCCCGCGGCGCGGAGCTCGACGTCGGGCGCCGAGGCGGCGACCGTCTGCGAGACGGTCGCGCCGAGCGGGGCGAGCGTCGCGCGCAGCTCGCGCACGAACGCCGGGAGCGCCGCGCGCGTCGCGTCGTCGAGGTTCTCGAGGTCGACGCAGATCCCGGCGAGTCGCCACGCGCGGACGCCGTCCGCGAGGGCGCGCACGGTGCGCGCACGGGCCGCCGGCGTCCCGATCAGCCGCGCCGCGCGCACGGGGTCGAAGACCGCCGTCGCCGTGTCGACGTTGGTGAGCATCGCCACGAGCCGCGGGCGCTCGGCCTCGGGCATCGCCGCGAGGTGCGTGGTCACGCGACGGTCGATACGCCAGCGCACCCCGTCGCCCGCGGGCGGCACGAAGGCCCACTCGCCGATCAGCACGTCGAGGCGCGCGGCGTGGGCGCGCACCGCGTCGAACGAGTTGTCGTCCCAGTTGACGTGGAAGCCCGTCACCTCCGGGACGACGAGCGCACCGGGCGACGCCGGCGCGGCCGACGGCGCGAGCCCGGTCCGCGCCTGTCGCGCCTGCGCGACCGTGAGCGAGCGCGCGAGCAGGCGACGGCGCGCGGCACGGGCGCGCTCGGTCCGCGCGTCGCGCGGCACCGCCGGCGTCACCGCCGCCTCGCGCGCCGACCAGCTGTCGGGGAGGAGCGGCGGCACGAGCACCGCCGCCACGAGCACGAGCGCGAGGAGCGTCGTCGCCACTCCCGCCACCAGCGCCCCGCCCCGCACCGCGCGCCAGCGCCGCCCGCTCGGGTCGGCGAAGACCGGCGCCCGGCGCGCCGGCGTGTCGTGTGGTGTGCGGTGCACGGCGGGGGGAGCGACGGGTGGGATGGGCACCCGTGGCCGGCACCGGGCCGGGCGCGGGGCGCGCACCGCTGCGAGTATCGGCACGACCTCGCGCGGGCGCGGGCGCTCCGCCGGACTGCCGCCCCACTTGCCACCGGCCCCCCGCGCCGCCCCTTTTTCGCCGGTCCCGTGTCCGTCGCCCCCGGTCGGGTGCACACCGCCGGGATGCGTCCCCCAGCCACAGTCGCGATGCGCGTCCTTCGCCGTCCGTCCGCCGGTGCCGCCCTGCGCGCCGTTCCGCTCCTGAGCGCCCTCGCCGTCGCGCTCCCGGCCCAGTCGGGCCCCGCCCCCGCGGCGACGCCCGCCCCGGCCCGGACCCGCCTCGAGATCCTCCCCGCGCAGCGCGTCGTCACCGCGCGCGACACGCTCCGCCTGCGCGCGCGGCTCCTCGACGCCGACGGGCGCGAGGTCCCCGGCGTGACGATCCGCTTCTTCCCCGGCGGCGGCTGGTTCGAGGGGGCGGTCGATCCCTCGGGGCTCGTCACCTCCGGCTCGACCGGGACGCTCCCGGTCACCGTCTCGGCGATCATCCCCGGCCAGCGCCCCGTGGTCGAGAAGATCGAGGTGAAGATGGTCCCCGGCCCCGCGCAGCGCGTCGCGATCACCCCCGAGGTGACGACGCTCGCGGTCGGCCAGCGCTTCCGCTACGGCGCGACCGCCTACGACGAGGGCGGCGACCGGCGCGCCGAGGCGCCGACGTGGACGTCGAGCAACGCGGCGGTGGTGCGCATCACGCCGCAGGGGCTCGCGACCGCCGTCGCCCCCGGGACGGCGACGCTCACCGCGACGGCGGGGCGCGTGAAGCAGGCGCTCACCGTGCGCGTGCCGGCGGCGCGCATCGCCGCGGTCGAGCTGGTGCCCAGCACCGCCGAGGCGCGCACGGGCGACGTGATCCGCTTCAAGGCGCTCGCGAAGGACGCGCGCGGGCAGGTGATCGCCGGCGTGCAGCCCGCGTGGAGCTTCGCCCCCGGCGAGGGGACGATCGACGCCGACGGCGCCTTCGTCGGCTACGCGCAGGGGAGCTACACGGTGAGCGCGAACTTCGGCACCGCCGGCGCCGAGGCGACGGTGACGCTCGCGCCGCGCGACGTGCGCCGCCCCGTCGAGGTGCTCGGCCGCCTGCCCCGCACGCGCTTCACGACCGAGGAGGTCTGGATCCACCCGAACGGGAAGTACGCCTACCTCGGCTCGGGCTCGGGCGGCGACGTCTTCTACACGATCGACATCGGCAACCCGGCCAATCCGGTCGTGACCGACAGCATGGTGCTCAACACGCGCCGCGTGAACGACATCATGTCGACCGCCGACGGCAAGTGGCTGGTGAGCACGCGCGAGGGGGCGAGCGACCGCAAGAACGGGATCGTCATCTCGTCGCTCGAGGACCCGGCGCACCCGCGCAAGGTCGCCGAGTTCACCGACGGGGTGACGGCGGGGGTGCACAGCGCCTTCGTCTACACGCAGCCGAAGCACGGCACGCACGTCTACCTCACGAACGACGGCACGGGCGCCTTCCACGTCATCGACCTCAACGACCCGTACCACCCGAAGCAGGTCGCCGAGTGGCGGACGCCCCGCCCCGACGCGGGGCGCTCGCTCCACGACGTCGACGTGCAGGACGGCCTCGCCTACCTGAGCTACTGGAACGACGGCCTCGTGATCCTCGACGTCGGCAACGGGATCAAGGGCGGGAGCCCGTCGAACCCGGTGCTCGTGAGCCAGTACAAGTACGACCTCAACGACCTCTACCGGCAGGTCGAGGCGGCCGGCGGCCCCGGCTTCATCCGCGGGACGCACACGGCGTGGCGCCACCGGAACTACGTCTTCATCGCCGACGAGGTCTTCCCCGCCGCCGGCGTGCAGGGGGCCAAGGATGCCGCCGCCGGGCGCGCGTACGGGCGGCTGCAGGTGATCGACGTCACCGACCTGCAGAAGCCGAAGTCGGTCGCGTTCTACGAGCCCGAGTTCGGGGGCGTGCACAACATCTGGGTGGCCGGCGACACGCTCTACGTCGGCGCCTACAACGGCGGCTTCCGCGCCTTCGACGTCTCGGGCGAGCTGCGCGGCGACCTCCGCGCGCAGCAGCGTGAGATGGTGCACCTCAACACCGCCGACATGAACGGCTTCGTCAAGAATTCGGCGATGACGTGGGGTGTCGTGGTCAAGGACGGGCTGATGTACGTGAACGACATGTACAACGGCCTCTGGATCGCGCGCATGAAGCCGAAGCGGGAGCTGACGCCATGATCGCGCGCGCGCTCGCCGCGGCCGGCGCGCTGGCGTGGGGCGTCGCCCCCGCCGCGGTGCGGCCGGCCACCCCGGTGCCCGCACCCGCGGTCGCCGACACGGTGCGCGCGCCGGCGAGCGAGTACGTCGTCGCCGTCGCCAGCGAGGCCACCGACGAGATCGCGATCGTCCGCTTCGGCCCCGAGGGCGCGCGCGTCGAGCGCAAGGTCACCGTCGGGATGAACCTCATGGACCCCGACGGCCCCCACGGCCTCGGCACGGCGCCCGACGGGCGGCACTACTACGTCAGCACCGCCCACGGCACGCCCTTCGGCTGGCTCTGGAAGCTGCGCGCGAGCGACGACCAGGTCGTCGGCCGCGTGCAGCTCGGCAACTTCCCCGCGACGCTGCAGGTCAGCCCCGACGGCCACTACGCCTTCGTCGTGAACTTCAACCTCCACGGCGACATGGTGCCGAGCGACGTCAGCGTCGTCGGCACCGACGACATGGTCGAGCTGGCGCGCATCCGGACCTGCGCGATGCCGCACGGCTCGCGTCTCTCGCCCGACGGGCGCCGCCACTACTCGGCGTGCATGATGGACGACCAGCTCGTCGAGATCGACGCGACGACGCTCGTCGCCGCGCGCCACTTCGTGGTGACGAAGGGGAAGGAGGGGGGGATGGCCGGCCCGCCGATGGCGCGCAGCCACGCGGGGCACGACATGTCCGGCCACGGCATGGCCCCCGCCGCGGCGGGCGACGTCACCTGCTCCCCCACCTGGGCGCAGCCCTCGCCCGACGGGCGCCGCGTCTTCGTCGCCTGCAACCGCACGAGCGACATCGTCGAGATCGACGTCGCGAGCTGGCGCCTCGTGCGGCGAATCCCGGCCGGCGACGGGGTGTACAACCTCGCGATGACCCGCGACGGCACGAAGCTCCTCGCCACCAACAAGCGCGACCAGTCGGTGAGCGTCCTCGACGCGGCGAGCGGCCGCGAGCTCGCGCGGCTGAAGACGCAGCGCCGGGTCGTCCACGGCCTCGCCGTCTCGCCCGACGACCGCTACGCCTTCGTCTCGGTCGAGGGGGTGGGGAGCGAACCGGGGACGCTCGAGGTGATCGACCTGGGCGCGCTCCGCACCGTCGCGCGCGTCGACGTGGGGCAGATGGCGGGCGGGATCGACGTGCTCGCGCAGCGGCCCGCCGGCGGCGTGAAGTGAGTCGTGGGGTGGCGAGGGCGGCGGCGCTCGCCCTCGCCCTTGCGACGGCGGCCGGTGACGGGGACGCGCAGCGCCGCCCCGCACCTGCCGAGGATCCGCGCGTCCGCGCGACCGACCCCTGCACGGTCGACGTCGTGACCGACGGCGACACCGTCCGCTGCGCCGACGGGCGACGCGTGCGCCTCCTCCTCGTCGATGCGCCGGAGCTCGCGCAGCGCCCGTGGGGGCAGCGTGCACGCACCGCGCTCGAGCGGCTCGCGCCGCGGGGGAGCGTCCTGCGCGTGGAGATCGATCGCCGCCCGCGCGACCGGCACGGGCGGCTCCTCGCCTACCTCCACACGACCGACGGGACCTTCGTCAACCGCGAGCTGGTGGCGCAGGGGTGGGCGGTCTCGCTCGTCTACCGCGAGAACGACCGGTACGAGCTGCAGGTGCGGACCGCCGAGATGACCGCGCGGCTCCGCCGCACGGGGCTCTGGGCCGAGGGCGGCTTCGACTGCCGCCCCGCCGACTACCGCCGGAACCGCTGCCGGTGACCGCCGTGCCGCGCGGCGTGCAGGTCGTCTGGTTCAAGCGCGACCTGCGCGTGCGCGACCATCGCCCGCTCGCGATCGCCGCCGCCTGCGGGCCCGTGCTCTCCCTCTACGTGCACGAGCCGGCTCTGCTGCACGCCCCCGACGCCGACGCGCGCCACGTCGACTTCGCCACCGACGCGCTCCGCGCGCTCGATGCGGCGCTGCGCGCACGGGGCGGCTCGCTCGTGGTCAGGGTCGGCGACATGCCCGCGGTCCTCGACGCGCTCGCGGCCGAGCTGGCGGCGCTCCCCGAACCGGCGACGATCGCCGCGCTCCACGCGCACGAGGAGACAACCACCCTCGCCGGCTACGCGCGCGACCGCGCCGTGCGCCGCTGGTGCCGCGCGCGGGGGATCGCGATGCACGAGCTCCCGCAGACGGGCGTCGTGCGGCGATTGCCGAGCCGCGACGGGTGGGCGGAGCGGTGGGAAGCGCGCATGCGCGAGCCGCTCGTCGCCGCGCCGGCGCGCATCGACGGCGTGCACCTCGACGGATCCCCGCACTTCCCGACCGCCCGAGCCCTCGGCGTCGCCGCCGCGCACCCCGCGCCCGTGCTGCAGCGCGGCGGCGAGGACGAGGCGCGCGCGACGCTGCGCGCGTTCCTCCGCGAGCGCGGCGTCGACTACCGTCGCGCGATGTCGAGCCCCGTCACCGCCTTCGACGCCTGCAGCCGCATCAGCGCCCACCTCGCCGTCGGCGCGCTCTCGATCCGCACCGCCGAGCGCGCGGCCGTCCGGCGCCTCGAGGAGCTCCGCGCGCTCGCCGCCGACGGCGCCGAGGTCGACCCGCGCTGGGCGCGGAGCATCGCCAGCTTCCGGTCGCGGCTCCGCTGGCACTGCCACTTCATGCAGAAGCTCGAGGACGAGCCGGCGCTCGAGGAGACGACCATGTGCGGCGCCTACGCCGGCGTGCGCGACGAGGAGGGCGTCGACGCCGAACGGCTCGCGGCGTTCGAGCGCGGGCGCACCGGCTACCCCCTCGTCGACGCCTGCCTCCGCTGCGCCGCCGTCACCGGCTGGCTCCCGTTCCGCATGCGGGCGATGGTGATGGCCTTCGCCGCCTACCACCTCTGGCTGCATTGGCGCCCCGCGGGGCTCGTCCTCGCGCGCTGGTGGCTCGACTACGAGCCCGGCATCCACTGGCCGCAATGCCAGATGCAGTCGGGGGTGACGGGCATCAACGCGATCCGCATCTACAACCCGGTCAAGCAGTCGCACGACCAGGACCCGGACGGCGCGTTCATCCGCGCCTGGGTGCCGGAGCTCGCCGCCGTGCCGCACGACTACCTGCACGAGCCGCACACGATGCCGCCCATGGTGCAGGCGATGTGCGGCGTGGTGGCCGGGCGCGACTACCCGCTCCCGATCGTCGACAACGCGACCGCGATGCGCGAGGCCCGGGATCGCCTCTGGGCCGTGCGGCGCGCCCCCGGCACGCGCGACGCCGCGCACGCCGTCTACCGCCGGCACGGCTCGCGTGCCGAGCCGTTCGCGAAGCGACCCGTGACCTGAGCGGTACGGCCGCGCCGCGCGCGAGTCAGCGCGGCAGGACGACGAGCCCCATCGGCACCGCGCGCCACCCGCGCCAGCGGCGCACCGTGCCGCGGTCGCGCACGAGGAGCTGCGCGCTGATCCCGCCGTCGAGCATGACGGCGCGGTCGCAGCCGAGCGCACCCATGAGCGCGGCCGTCTCGGGGACCGTCAGCCCCAGCGGGATCGCGCCGAGCGCGGGGCCGAGGGCGTCGAAGCGCGTGAGCGCGAGCAGGACGCGTCCGTCGCGCAGCGTGCCGATCGCGAGCCGCGCGTCGCGGTGCGTGCGGTCGATCGCGTCGCCGGCCCTGAGGAGGGCGGGGACCGCGCCGTCGCCGTCGAGGAGCGACGGGTAGCTCTGGAAGGCCCACGCCACCCCCGCCCCCCGCGCGGGCGACGCGAGCGCAGACGGCGGCTCGATGCGGACGCGCCCCGCCGTGTCGACGACCACCGCGCTCGCCAGCGCGCCCTGCCCGGGCGCCTGCCACTCGCGCCCGCCGAGCACCGTCCAGCCGAAGGGGCGCTCGCCGAACAGGTCCTCGGCGAACTGCCCCGCGTTCACCGCCACGAGCGCGGCGCGCGGCGCGGCGTCCAGCGTCCAGCGCGCGGTGCGCACGCGGGCGCCGTCGCGCGTGCGGCGCTCGGGGGCGAGCGTGTCGAGCGCGAGCCGCACGCGCGCGGGGTCGAGGCGCACGAGCACGACGCGCGTGCGCGCCCCCTCGCCCGCGGCGCGCACCGGGAGCTCGGTCCACGCCACGCCCGGTGCCGCGTCGCGCCAGCGGAGCGTCGCGGCGAGCGCCGCGTCGGTCGCGCGCCAGCGGGCGGGCTGCGAGTCGGGGGCCCACCAGGGCGGCCGCGCCGGCGCCTGTGCACGCGCGGCGAGGGCGACGCACGCGAGCGCCGCCCCCGCGCGCACCGCGACGAGCCACGCCGCGACGCGCACCGCGTCAGTCGCTGACGACCCGCCGCAGTGCGGCGCGACGCGCGACGAGCCGATCGTACTCGGCGCGCGTGAAGCGCGTCGTGAGCGGGGCGTCGCGGCGCATCCCGTTCAGCCAGCTCGCGATCCGCTCGTGCACCATCGCCGCCTGGCGCGCCGTGACGCCCAGCTCGGCCGCGGTCGGCGCCGACGTCACCATGGCCGACGAGACGCGGCGCAGCGAGTCGCCCCGCGCCTTGAGCGCCTCCTGCCGGAGCATCCACGCCGGCTGCGTGACGCGCGCCCCGCACTTCGCCGTCACCGCCTTCGCCGCCGAGGCGCTGTCGCCCACCATCCCCTGCATCGTCCGCTGCAGCTCGCCCTGCAGGCGCTCCACCTCCGCCTGGTCGCCCCGTCCCTGCGCGGCGCTCATGCGCTGCATGAGCTGCGCCATCTTCTTGAAGGTGGGGTCGTTCTGCGCGGCCATCGGGTTGGCCATGATCCGCGCCTGCATCGCTTCCATCCGCTTCTCCGCGGCCTCGCGCTCCGCCTCGCGCGCCTCGTCCGCGCAGTCCGACCAGCGCCGCTCCGCGTCGTAGAACCGCTGCCGGTCCGCCGGGTTCTCCAGCGCGCGCCCGCTGTCCTCGATCGCGATCGCCCGGTCGAGGAGGGCCTGCGACTCGGCCTGCCGCGCGGCGCGCGCGTCGCGCGCCTTCGTGGCCGCGGCCACGTAGCGGTCGAGGAGCGCGTCGGTCAGCTCGACCGTCGTGCCGTCGAACACGGGATCCGAGAGCATGCCGACGTTCGCGCGGTCCTCGACCTTCTCGGTGGCCTTCTCCTCGGCCTTGCGCTCGGTGGCGCGGCGGATCAGGCCGCCCAGCTGGGCCTCGAGCGGTGCGGTGGCGAGGACGGACAGCACCAGGGGGATGAGGAGACCGGTGAAGCCGCGCGGCGAGCGAGGCGAGCGGAGGGGCATCGGAGGCGTGGGTGAAAGGCCGTCGGCGATCGGACCGGAGCTGTTCGCTCCGAAGGAAGGACGCGCGATTCCCGCCGGTCATCTCAGGGAGCCGGGATCGATACCCACCGGACCGTGACGCGCCCGATGCGCGCCACCGACCGGCGCGTCGCCGTGCGGTCACGGAGCGTGTCGTTCGTCACGACGGCGCAGCGCTCCCGCGGCGCCGCTCGACTCCCGCCAGGCCACCGCATGGTCCACCCTCGCGTCCGCACCCGCCCCCTCGCTGCCGTCGGCGTCGCCCTCGCCGCGCTCCACGGTCCCTCCGTCCTCGCGGCCCAGCGACCGACGACGTCCACCGGTGCCGCCCTCGTCGGCACGGTCACGCTCGACGAGACCGGCCAGCCCGTCGACCGCGCACGGCTGAGCGTCGTGGGCGGGAGCGCACGCACCGAGACGGACGGCTCCGGTCGCTATCGCCTGGCGCTCCCGCCCGGGCCGCAGGTGATCGTCGTGCGGGCCCTCGGCACGCTCCCGGACACGCTCCGGCTCACCCTCGTCGCCGGGCGCACCGAGCGTCGCGACGTCGTGCTCCGCCGGCAGGCGGCGGTCCTCGCGCAGACCATCGTCACGGCGCAGAAGCGGACCGAGTCCACGACCGAGGTGCCGATCGCGGTGACGGCTTACGAGGGCGACTTCCTTCGCCGCGTGAACGTCCAGCAGTTCGACGAGCTGGCGTATCACGTGCCGAACCTGAACATGCAGCTCCAGTCGCCGAACAACCCGAGCTTCTCGATCCGCGGCATCACGTCCGACGACGGGAGCGCGCAGATCGAGCCGCGCGTCTCGGTCTTCGTCGACGGCGTGCCCTCCAGCCGGTCGCGCGGCAGCGTGATGGAGCTCTTCGATCTCGAGCGCGTCGAGGTCCTCAAGGGGCCGCAAGGGACGCTCTTCAGCCGCGGCGCCCAGATCGGCGCGATCCACCTCGTGCAGGCGAAGCCGGTCGCGCAGCGACAGGGCGAAGTGCGCATCGGCACCGGCAACTTCGACGAGCGCTTCGCGCAGGCGATGCTGAACACGCCGCTCGTCGCCGACCGGCTCCTCTTCCGCATCGCGGCCATCCACAACACGCGCGAGGGGTTCATTCCCAACCTCTCCGGTGGCGCGCTGCAGGGCAAGCACACAACCGCCGTCCGCGGCTCGCTGCGTTGGCTCCCCTCGCCCCGCACCGTCGTCGACGTGATCGGCAACTACCAGAACGACCAGCCCCCGGGCACCGCGTTCACGAGCGGCGCCTTCGCACCGCGCGGCTTCCCCGCCAGCCCCTTCGGCACCAACGACTTCGACCAGGGCACCGCGCTCGGCGTCGAGCGCCACCTCTCGAACGTCTCGCTCCTCGTCAGCCAGCGACTGGGCGAGCGCTGGCAGCTCCGCAGCATCTCGGGCTTCCGCCGCTTCTGGAGCGATGAGGCCTTCGACGCCGACGGCACCGTCTCGCCGGCGCTGCGGCTGCGCGAGATCGCGCAGGGGAACCAGTGGTCGAGCGAGCTGCGTGCCGAGTACGAGGGCGGCGGCCGCTTCCGCGGCTTCGTCGGCGCGAGCGGCTTCCACGAGGACGGCTCGCAGCGGGTCCCCTTCACGCCCGACGAGCGCGCGCTCTGGGCGCTCACCGCGCCCATCGTGCTGAACGCGATCCCCGCGAACGTGCGGCCGATCTTCGCGCCCCGCTTCCCGGCGCCGTTCGTCGTCAACGGCGTGGCGACGCTCCCCACCAACCTCCCGAACATCCCCGAGATCCCGCAGCTCGGGCTGCGCGGCCAACCGCTCAACGTCAACGCGAACGAGCAGACCGAGAACTTCGGCCGGCTGACCGCCGCCGAGGTCTTCGCCGACGGCACGTTCGACGCCACTTCGCAGCTCAGCCTCACTGCCGGCGTGCGGGGGACGCGCGAGTGGGTTGACAACGCGCTCTTCGTGGCGCAGTCGGCGGTGCCGGGGACGCTCGGCCCCTTCCTCGGCGGCGGCACCAACAACCTGTTCCGCCCCAGCGGCGGCCGCCTCTCGGCCACCGGGACGTTCGATTCGTGGGTCGGCCGCGCGATCGCGCAGTGGCGCCCCGACGCACGCGTGAACCTCTACGCCTCGGTGTCGAAGGGGCGCCGGCCGAACATCGTCCAGTTCGTCGCCGCCCCCGCGCCGGGGACGGGCTACGTCGAGAACCGCCTCGACGACGAGGACGTGCTCAGCTACGAGGTCGGCTTCAAGGGGCGCGCGCTCGGCGACCGGCTCTCGATCGAGGCGGCGGCCTTCCGCTACGACTACGACAACTTCCAGACGCAGGTCAACGTCCCCGGCCCGACGCCCGGACAGCTGCTCAACGTCACGCGCGACGACGGACGCGCCCGGGCGGCGGGGGTCGAGCTGGCCGTGCGTGCGCAGGCGACGCGCGAGCTCGAGCTGTTCGGTACCTGGGGCCAGCTCGACGCCGCCTTCCTCTCGACCGACGCGAACGGCCAGCCGCAGCGCTTCGCCGCGAACCGCTTCCGGCTCGCGCCGCGCTTCACCTACTCGGCCGGCCTCACGTGGCAGCGCCTCTTCCCGAATCGCGCCGGCCTCGCCGTCACGCCGACGTGGACCTGGCGCGGCCAGCACTTCTTCGAGGAGGCCAACCAGCCGGGGATCGAGCAGGGGGCGTACGGACTGCTCAACTTCCGCGCCTCGTTCACGCTCCCGGGCGGCCGGTTCGACGTCACCGGCATCGTGCGCAACGCGCTGAACGAGCGCTTCCTCATCGACGCGGGGAACACCGGCGGTCTCTTCGGCATCCCGACGTTCATCCCCGGCGCCCCGCGCTTCGTCAGCGTGCAACTCGGCTGGCGCTACTGACGTGCACATGACCACCACCTCGTCGCGGCGCGACTTCCTCGCGACGCTCCTCCACGGCGCGGGCTCGTACGCCGTCGCCGCCTCGCTCCCCGGGTGGATCGGCGTTCCCGGCGGGCGTTCGGCGTCGCCCGCGCCGGGCGCCTATCGCTTCCCGCAGGGCGTCGCCTCCGGCGACCCCACGCCAGCCAGCGTCGTCCTGTGGACCCGCGTCGAGGCGTCGGCCGGGACGAACGCGCCGATCCCGCTCGTGCTCGAAGTGTCCCCGCACGAAGACTTCCGCACGCTGGTCGTCCGGCGCGAGCTGGTCGCGACGGCGGAATCCGATCACACAGTGCGCGTCCTCGTCACCGGCCTCGCCGCGGACACGCGCTACTGCTACCGCTTCCGCGCGGGTGACGACATCAGCGCCCCGCTCGGCCGTACGCGTACCGCGCCCGCGCCGGACGCCGACCGCACGGTGCGACTCGCGTTCGCGTCCTGCCAGAGCTACGAGGCCGGCTACTACGGTGTCTGGCGCGCGCTGCTCGACGCCGATGCCGCGAAACCGGAGGACGAGCGCCTCGACCTGGTCGTGCACCTCGGCGACTTCATCTACGAGGCGCTCGGCTACGGGAGCGCGCGACAGGTCCCCCCGTTCCCGAGCGGCGGGGCCCGCACCGGCGAGTCGTGGGCGGGCACCTACGCGGTCACGCTCGACGACTACCGCCACCTCTGGAAGACCTATCTCACCGACCCGGACCTCCGCGAGGCGCGCGCCCGCTGGCCCTTCGTCATGACGTGGGACGACCACGAGTTCAGCGACGACTCCTGGCAGGCGGTCGCCACGTACGGCCGCACCGACACGCCGCAGGCGTCGCGCAAGGTCGCCGCCAACCAGGCGTGGTTCGAGTACGTCCCCGCGCTCCTCAGCGGCACCGTCGCCCCCGACGGCATCGCGAGCGGTGCGCACGACTTCCGCCCCGTGCGCGTCGTCGACGAGCCGCTCGCCGGCGCCGACGACACGGGGCTCGACCGCTCGCCCGCGCTGCGCGCCGCGGTCGCCTCGATCGCGATCCACCGCACGCTGCGCTTCGGCCGGCACGTCGAGCTGGTGCTCACCGACACGCGCTCGCACCGCAGCGACCACGCGATCCCCGAGTCGCTCGGCGTCAGGCTCTCGAACGCCGCGCGCTACATGCTCCCGCAGCACGTCGTGGAGCTGCTCGACGCGGGACGCACCGCCAACGGCGGCAACCCCCCGGCGACGATCGACGCGGGGCGCGCGACCATCGAGAACGTCCGCCGCACCTCCGCGCCCGGCACCATGCTCGGCCCCGCGCAGAAGGCGTGGTGGAAGTCGGTCATGGAGCGCTCGACGGCGACCTGGAAGCTCTGGGGCAGTTCGGTCCCGATGCTCCCGGTCCGCTTCGACGCCGACGCCGTCGGCATGGGCCCGACGCCCACCGTCTTCAGCACCGACGCGTGGGACGGCTACCCGGCCGAGCGGCGCGAGCTGCTCGGGTTCCTCGCGGACCGGAAGATTCCCAACGTGATCGTGCTCTCCGGCGACAACCACGACACCTTCGCGGGGACGCTCTCCACGCTCCCCGGCACGACCGCCGGCGACGGCGTCGCGGTCGAGTTCAGCATCGCGGGAATCAGCTCGCCGAGCGTGTTCGAGACCTTCGCCGACTACGTCAAGCCGGGCGATCCCACGCGCCCCCTCATCGTGCACGACGAGACGCGCTTCGGCGGCAGCGACCCGCGACGCGAGGCGCTCAACGTCACGCTCCGCTGGGGGATCCGCTCGGCCCTGGCCCTCGCCGCGTCGGGCAAGGTCGACACGGCGCGAGCGATCGCGAACCCACGCCAGAACCCCCATCTCGCCTACGTCGACACGTCCGCGAACGGGATCGGCCTCGTGACGCTCGACGGGGCGCGCTGCGTCACCGAGCTGTGGAGCTGCGCGGCCCCGCGGCGACCCGGTGCCGCCACGCCGCGGCGCATCGCCAGGTTCGAACGACCGACGTGGCGCGCCGGCGAACGCGTCCGCCTCGCCGAGCCGACGATCACCGGGACGCCCCCGTTCCCGTTCGACGTGCTCGCCGCGGCGGATGCCGCGCCATCGCGCGGCGACGGGTAGAGGACGGGGCGTGGACGGCGGGTCGTCCGCGCCCCTCAGCCGAAGACCGGCGCCCGCTTCTCGCGGAAGGCGGCGATCGCCTCCGCGAACTCGGGCCCTGTGAGCTGCGCCGCGAAGTCGCGCGCCTCGTCGGCCATGCGCTGCGCGACGCCGCGGTCCTCGCGCGCGAGCAGCTGCTTCGAAAGCCGGAGCGCCGTCGGCGCCTTGGCGGCGAGCGTCCGCGCCCACGCGAGCGCCTGCCGCTCGGCGCCCCCCTGCGGCGCGACCGCGTTCACGATGCCGAGCTCGCGGGCCCGCGCCGCGTCGAACGGGGCGCCGAGCAGCAGGAGCTCCGCCGCCACGCGCGGCCCCACGAGCCGCGGCAGGAGGAGGCTCGACGCGGCCTCGGGGACGAGGCCGAGGTCGATGAACGGCAGCTGGAAGCGCGCCGTCTCGTCGGCGACGACGAGGTCGCAGTGCAGCAGCAGCGTCGTCCCAATACCGATCGCGAGCCCGTTCACCGCCGCCACGAGCGGCACCGGCGAGTTCGCGAGCGCGGTCAGGAAGCGGAAGACCGGCGCCTCCGGCCCCGACGGCGGCTGCGCGACGAAGTCGTGCAGGTCGTTGCCGCTCGTGAAGGCGTCGCCGGTGCCGGTGAGCACGATCGCGCGCACCCCGGCGTCCGGGGTCGCCGCGGCCGCGAGGGCGTCGGCGAGCGTGGCGTACATCGCGCCCGTGAGCGCGTTCTTCTTCTCGGGTCGCTGGAGGCGGCAGACGAGGACTGCCCCCTCGCGCGTGACGGCGACGTGCTCGCTCATGGGCTCCGCGGGTGCGAGTGACGCCGTCGAAGATAGGCGCCGCGCACGGCGGCGGCCCGCCACGCGCCCCCGCCCCGCCACGGCGCCGGCACGTACATTCCGCCGGTCCCCTCGTGAGGAGCCGTCGCATGTCCGCGTTCGCCCGTGCCACCCGCCGCCTGGCCGCCCTCGCCTTCGTCGCCGCGCCGCTCGCCGCGCAGGTCGCCGTCCCCGCCGGGTGGCAGGCGCGCGTCGACGGCGGCGGCATGGATCACGGCGACGGCGGGAAGGTCACGATGGTGGTGATGAAGCCCGGCTGGCACGTCACCACCGGCCCCGCGGCGATCCTCTGGTCGGACGCGATGCGCGCGCGCGGCGACTGGCGCCTCGAGGCGACGCTCTTCCTCTTCAACCCGGGCGGGCGCGCCGAGGGGTTCGGCGTCTTCTTCGGCGGGAGCGACCTCGCGAGCCCGCGCCAGCGCTACGGCTACGCGCTCCTCCGCCGCGACGGGCGCGCGCTGCTCAAGGTCCGCGACGGTGCCGCGACGCGCACCGTCCGCGACTGGACCGCGCACCCCGCGATCCCCGTCTTCGCCGGCACCGGCCCGAACGCGAACGTGAAGTACCCGCTCGTCGTCGAGGCGAGGGGCGACCGCGTCATGATCCTCGTCGGCGGCACGAAGGTCCTCGACGCCCCTCGCGCCGAGCTCCCCGCCGACGGGACGGTGGGGCTGCGCATCAACCACGCGCTCAACGTGCACGTCGAGTCGATCGCCGTCGTGCCGCTCGCGAAGCGCTGAGCGACCGGGGCGCGCCGCTCACCCGCGGTAGCGCGCCTCGATCGGCTCGAAGTAGCGCACCATCATCTCGACCAGCGCCGCCTTGAGCGGCGCACGCGCCGCGATCGGGAGCGACTGCAGGTGGTCGAGCACCCCGTGCACCGCGGGGACGCTCACCCCGGCGTGCACGCGCGCCTCGGCCACGGGCATCGCGGGGCTGCGCGCGAGCAGCAGCTCGACGACGAGGTCCTCGAGCTGCCGGTTGAGCTCGAGCGCCACGTCGGCGCGACCGCCGGTGGTCGTGTCGGTCGCACGACAGACCGCGAAGTAGGCCGGCTGCGTCTCGTCGAGCGCGAGGAAGGCGTCGACCATCCCGGCGAAGAGCGCGGCGAGCGGGAGGTCGGGCTCGGCCAGCCGCCGCGACACCTGCATCGTCTCGAGCGTCTGCCGCAGGTAGCGGTCGAGGAGCCCGTCGACGATCGCGTCCTTGTTGCGGAAGAAGTGGTAGAGCGACCCGACGCTCGCCCCCGCCCGCTCGGCGATCGCGTGGACGGTCGCCGCCTCGAGCCCCACCTCCGCGATCACCGACTCGGCCGCGTCGAGGATCTGCTCGACCCGCGCCCGCCCGCGCTCCTGCACCGGGGCCCGGCGCTCGGGCGCCGCCTCGTCGGCAACGTGCGTCACGGCAACGACTTCCATCTCGGCTCGCGGGCTCCGGGTCACGTCGCAAGGTAGCACGCGACGATGGCGGGGGGACGGCACGCCCCGACGCCCAAAACTAGAGCGAACCCTCCGGTATTGACAACTAGAGAAACCCCTCCACTTTCGGGGAGAGCGTACTAGAACGACTTCTCTACTTCTGGCCGACAGCGCATGCCCTCGCTCGTCCCCACCCTGCGTCCGAGGCTCCGCCGCACCCTGCTCGCGCTCGTGGCGATCGCGGTACCGCTCGGGGCGCAGCCACCCGCGCCCGATCCCCTCGACGCCCTCGTCCGCGAGGGGCTCGCCGCCAACCCGGCGCTCCGCGCCCGGGACGCCGAGGTCGCCCGCGACGGCGCGGCGGTGCGCGAGGCCCTCGGCCGCTGGCTACCGTCCGCCACCCTCACCGGTCGCGCCTCCGAGCTGCGCGGCCAGGTGCTGAACGTCGGGCAGCTGCTCAATCCGGCCTATGGCGCACTCAACGAGCTGCTCGGGCGTCCCGCCTTCCCCACCGACGTCGACCTGCGACTTCCGCTCCGGCAGGAGGCGATCCTGCGGCTCGAGCAGCCGCTCTGGCAGCCGCGCATCGCCGCGGCACGCGACGCGGCGGTCGCCGCACGCGAGGCGACGATCGCGGGTCGCGACGCCGCCCGGCGGCAGCTCGCGGCCGACATCCGGCTCGCCTACCTGCAGTACGCCCGCGCCGCACGCGCGGCGGCGCTGCTCGCGGCCACCGTCCCGCTCCTCGACGAGGCCGCGCGCGTGGCGACGCGTCGCCTCGAGGCGGGGACGCTCACCCCCGACGCCGTCCTCCGTTCGCGGGCCGAGCGGAGCGCGGTGGTGCAGCAGCGCGACCAGGCCGAGCAGATCGCGAGCGCCGCACGCCGCCAGCTCAACCTCCTCGTCGGCCGCCCCGTCGACGCGCCGTTCGCCCTCGTCGCCGATTCGACGCTCGTCTTCGCGGCACGCTTCGCCGCGCTCGACTCGGTCGCCGCGCTCGCGGAGCGTGCGACCGCACGCCGTGAGGAGCTGCGGCAGCTCGAGCGCGCGCGTGCCGCCGCCGACGCGCAGGCGGCGATCGCGCGCGCGGCCTTCCTGCCGAGCGTCGGCCTCGGCGTCGACTACGGCTTCCAGGGCAACCGGATCCGCGTCGACGCGCGGCGCGACTTCGCGATTGCGAGCGTCGTGCTGAGCTGGAACCTCTTCAACGGCGGGCAGGATCGTGCGCGCGTCGAGCAGGCGCGCGCCGAGGGTGACGCCATCGCGTGGCGCCGCGCCGACGTCGCGCGACAGGTCGCGGTGCAGGTCGAGGTCGCGCGCGAGGCGGCGCGCGTCGCGCGGGCCGCGATCGCCACCGCCGACGACCGCCTCGCCGCCGCGGCGCGCGCCTTCGCGCTCGTGCAGCGCCGCTTCGCCGAGGGGCTCGCCACGCCGCTCGAGCTCCTCGACGCACGCACGACGCTCACGGGTGCGGAGCTCAACCGCCTCGTGACCACCTACGACTTCTACGCCCGCGTGACCGAGCTCGATCGCGCGGCCGCCCTCACCCCCACGGAGTGACGCGCATGCCCCGCCCCGTCCGCCGTCCGCCCGCGCGGCCCGCCGCGCCGCTCGCACCGCAGCTCGCGCCGTACCTCCTCGCGCTCGGCGCCGTCGTCGCGGTCACCGGCCTCGCCGGATGCGGCCCCTCGCGCGCCGAGGCGGCGCCGGAGGCCGCCGCCGCGATCCCGGTGCGCGTCGCCGTCGTCACGAACGGCGAGGTGGCCGACACGATCACCGCCACGGGGACGACCGCCGGGCGCGAGGAGGTGCCGCTCGCCTTCAAGATCGGCGGCGTCGTGGAGCACGTCGCCCCGCGCGCGGGCGATGCGGTGCGCGCCGGCGCGGTGCTCGCGCGCCTCCGCCCGACCGAGGTCGCCGCGCAGGTGACCGCCGCCGCCGAGGGCGAGGCCAAGGCCGCGCGCGACCTGGCGCGGGCCGAGCGGCTCTGGCGCGACTCGGTGGTGACGCTCGCGCAGCTCGAGGACGCCCGCACCGCGCTCGCGGTCGCGCGGGCGCAGGGGCGCGTGGCGCGCTTCAACGCCGACTTCGCGACCGTTCGTGCGCCCGGCGACGGCATCGTGCTGCGTCGCGCGGCCGAACCGGGCGAGCTGGTGGAGGCGGGGCGGCCCGTGCTCGTCGTGCGGCGCGGGGGGAGCGGGCTCGTGGTGCGCGCGGCGCTCGTCGATCGCGACGCGTTGCGCGTCCGCCCCGGTGACACGGCGATCGTCACGCTCGACGCGCTCCCCGACCGGCGCTTCGCGGGGCGCGTCGCACGGCGCGGCGCGGCGGCCGACGCGGGCTCCGGGAGCTACGAAGTCGAGGTGGCGCTCGGCCCCGACGCCGACGCGCTGCCGTCGGGGCTCGTGGCGCAGGTGCGGCTCGTCCCGCACCGCGGTGGCGACGTCGATGCGGCGGCACGCCCCCGCGTGCCGATCGAGGCGCTGGTGGACGCCGACGGCGACTCGGCCGCCGTCTTCGTGCTGGCGGCCGACGGGCGGACCGTGGAGCGTCGGCGCGTCACGCTCGTCGACGTCGCCGAGGCGCTCGGCGGCGCCGCGCTGCCGGTCGCGCGCGGAGTGCGCGCGGGCGAGCGCGTGGTGACGGGGAACGCACACCGGCTCGTCGCCGGCGCCCGCGTCGCGGTCGAGGGCGCATCCGCCGCGCACGGCGCCGACGCCCCGGCCTGGAGGAGCGTCCGGTGACCCCGCGGCTCGACGTCGCCGGCTGGTTCGTCCGCAACCGGCCGGTCGCCCTGCTCCTCTTCCTCGCCATGCTCGCCGTCGGCGTGCAGGCGCTGCTCACCATCCCGCGCGCCGAGGACCCGCCGCTGCGCTTCCCCGGCTTCACCGTCGTGGCGGTGCAGCCGGGTGCGAGCCCGCTCGACGTCGAGCGCCTCGTCGTGAACGACGTCGAGAAGCGCCTCAAGGAGCTCGACCGCGTCAAGCGGCTCCGCAGCGACATCAAGGACGGCATCGGCGTCACCGAGATCGAGTTCGTGACCGGGAGCGACCCGGAGCGCAAGTACGACGAGGTGGTGCGCGAGATGAACGCGCTCCGCCCGACGCTCCCGCCCGGACTGCTCTCGCTCGAGGTGATCCGCAACAACACGGGCGACGTGAACATCGTCCAGTTCGCGCTCGTCTCGCCCACGGCGCCCGACGCGGTGCTCGAGCGGTGGAGCCGCCGCCTCAAGGACCGGCTGGCCGCGGTCCCCGGCGTGCGCAGGGCGGAACGCGCGGGGCAGGCCCGCCGCGAGCTGCAGGTCGAGTTCGACCTCGGGCGCCTCGCGGCCCTGCGGCTGCCGGTGGCCCAGGCGCTGGGCGCGATCGCGAGCGAGAGCGCCAACATCCCCGGCGGGACGGTGGACGTCGGAGGCCGCGCGCTCGTCGTGCGCACGAGCGGGCCGTACGCCTCGCTCGAGGACGTCCGTCGCACGATCGTCGCGCAGGGGGCGGGGGGCGTCGTGCGCCTCGCCGACGTGGCCACGGTGCGGTGGGGGCGCGCGGACGCCACGCACCTCGCCCGCCACGACGGCCGGCGCGCCGTCTTCGTCGCCGCGAGCATGCAGGACGGGCAGGACATCGGGCGCGTGCGCGCCGGCATCGACCGCGCGGCCGACGAGGTCGCGCGCACGCTCCCCGCCGGGATCACCCTCGTGCGCGGCTTCGACCAGTCGGAGAACGTCCGCGCCCGCCTCGGCCGCCTCGTCGTCGACTTCGCCATCGCCGTGCTGCTCGTCCTCGTCACGCTCCTTCCGCTCGGCCTCCGGGCCAGCGCGGTCGTGATGGTCAGCATCCCGCTCTCGCTCGCGGTCGGCACGGCGCTGCTGCACGCGATGGGCTTCACGCTCAACCAGCTCACGATCGTCGGCTTCGTGATCGCGCTCGGCCTCCTCGTCGACGACTCGATCGTCGTCGTCGAGAACATCGCCCGCGTCATGCGCGAGGGACGGAGCCGCGTGCAGGCGGCGATCGAGGGGACGCGCCAGATCACGCTCGCGGTCCTCGGCACCACCGCGACGCTGGTCGCCGCCTTCGTCCCCCTCACGCTCCTCCCCGGCGGGCCGGGCGACTACATCCGCTCCCTCCCGGCGGCGGTGATCGTGACGATCCTCGCCTCGCTCGTCGTCTCGCTCACGATCGTCCCCTGGCTCGCGAGCGCCTGGCTCCCGCGCGACGCCGATCCGCACGGCAACCGCATCCTGCGCGCGCTGCAGCGCGCGATCGACCTCACCTACGGCCGCTGGCTCCACGTCGCGCTCGCCCGCCCGCGCACGACGCTCCTCGCCGCCGGCGCGCTCTTCGTCGCCTCGCTCGCCCTCGTGCCGGTCATCGGCTTCTCGCTCTTCCCGAGCGCGGGGATCCCGCAGTTCCGCGTCACCGTCGACCTCCCCGACGACGCGACGCTCGCGCGCACCGACGCCGTCGCGCGCGACGTGGAGCGCGAGCTCGCGCGCCACCCGGCCGTGCGCGACGTCATGACGAACGTCGGCCACGGCAACCCCTTCGTCTACTACAACGTCGTCCCGATGAACGAGCGGACCGACTACGCGGAGCTGTTCGCGCGCGTCGACCGCTTCGACCCGGTGGCGACGCCGGCGCTGCTCGACACGCTCCGCGCCCGCTTCGACCGCCACCCGACGGCGCGCATCGCCGTGCGCGAGTTCGAGAACGGCCCGCCGATCGACGCGCCGATCGCGATCCGCCTCGTCGGCCCCGGCCTCGACACGCTCCGCACGCTCGCCGCCCGGCTCGAGCGGCTGCTGCAGTCGATCCCGGGGACGCGCGACGTCGACAACCCGCTCGCCGCGCGCACCGCGACGCTCCGCGTCGACACCGACCGCGCGCGGGCGGGCGTCCTCGGCGTGCCGGTGGCCGAGGTCGACCGCCTCGTGCGGCTCGGGCTCGTGGGGCTCGAGGCGGGGCGCGTGCAGGACGACGACGGCGAGTCGTGGCCGGTGGTCGCGCGGCTCCCGCGCGAGGGGCGCGCGACGATGGCGCAGCTCGACCGCGTCTTCGTCCCCACCGCCGCGGGCCCCGCCGTCCCGCTCGCGCAGGTCGCGCGCGTGCGCCTCGAGTCGTCGCAGCCCATCATCCAGCACTACGGCACCGAGCGCGCCGTCACCGTGACGGCGCAGGTGCGCACGGGGCACAACACCGACGCGCTCACCCGCGTCGCCCTCGACTCGCTCGGCACGTGGACGCTGCCCGCGGGCTACCGGTGGATCGCGGCCGGCGAGATCGAGAGCCGCGAGGAGAGCTTCGGCGGCATCGGGAGCGCGGTCCTCGTCGCCACCTTCCTCATCGTCGCCATCCTCGTCCTCGAGTTCGGCTCGTTCCGCAGCACGCTCATCGTCGCGAGCGTCATCCCGCTCGGCGTCATCGGCGGCCTCACCGGCCTCTGGCTCGCCGGCTACACGCTCGGCTTCACGGCCGTCATCGGCTTCGTGGCGCTCGTGGGCATCGAGATCAAGAACTCGATCCTCCTCGTCGACTACGTGAACCAGCTCCGCCGCGCGGGGCGCGGGATCGACGACGCGATCGAGGAGGCCGGGCGCGTGCGCTTCCTCCCGATCGTCCTCACCAGCGCGACGGCGATCGGCGGCCTCCTGCCGCTCGCGCTGCAGGGGTCGAGTCTCTACAGCCCGCTCGCGGTCGTGCTGATCGGCGGCCTCGTGACGAGCACCCTGCTCAGCCGCCTCGTCACGCCGGTGGCGTACAAGCTCCTCCCGCCGGCGCTCGACGCCGAGCCGGCGGAGGCGGCGACGCCGGCCCCCGCCATCGTACCGGCCTGACCGCGGCCGCGATGGACGGCGCGCCGCGCGGGGCGGGCGCGGGACGCGCTGCAGCGCCGCCCCGCGCCCGCCGATACTGCGAGGGGCAGCCGGCGCTGCCCCGGGACCACCGGGGCGCACCGCGACGTGCCCTCGCGCCCACCCCCGATGCAGCTCCTGATCGTCGACGCCGACCCGCACCTCCTCGCCGTCCTCGCGCGCGTCGCGCAGGCGATGCGCCCCGAGTGGACGGTCCGCAGCGCCACGAGCGACGAGGCGGCGCTGCGCCTCGTCGAGGCGGCGCCGGTCGACGCGATCGCGTGCCAGGTGCGCGGCCCGGGCGAGGAGGCACGCGCGCTGCTCGCCCGCATGCGCGACGGGCACCCGGGGGCGATCCGCGTCGCGCTCGCCGGCGACGAGGCGCGCCGCGACGGCGTCGCCCTGGGCTTCGTCGCCCATCGCGTCCTCGACCGTCCGTGCACCGGGGCCGACCTCGTCGCCACCGTCGAGCGCGCGCACGGGCTGCGCACCCTCCTCGACGACCCCGTCCTCCGCGCCGCCGTCGGGCGCATGACGACGCTCCCCTCGCCGCCCGGCGTCCTCATGGACTTCGAGAACGAGGTCGCCGACCCGAACACCACGATGGAGCGCCTCGCCGCCGTCATCGAGCGCGACCCGGGGACGAGCGCCGCCGTGCTCCGCATGGCGAACATCTCCATCTTCCGCCGCTCGCAGGACGCGACCACCGTCCTCGACGCGCTGCGCGCCCTCGGCACGCAGATGGTGCGCGGCGTCGTGATCGGCCACGCCGTCGCGAGCCGGCTCGCCGCGTGCAGCGGCACGATCGACCTCGAGGCGTGGCAGGAGCGCGCGATGTCGGTGGCGACGACGGCCCGCGACCTCGCGCGCCGGCTCGCCCGCCTCGAGCTGCAGCGCGAGGCGTTCATCGCGGGGCTCCTGCACGACGTCGGCACGCTCGTCCTCGCCTGCGGCGCCCCGGCGACGCTCGACGCGCTCCGCACGCGCGCCCGCGAGCACGGCGAGGACATCGTGGCAGCCGCGCGTGCCGCCGAGCTCCCGCCGCCGTCGGCCGTCGGCGCCTACCTCCTCGCGCTCTGGGGGATCCCGGTCGCGATCGTCGAGGCGGTGGCCGCGTGGCACGACCCGGCCACGCTCCCCGGCGAGGACATCGACGCGGCCTTCGCGGTGCACGTCGCCGACGCGCTCGTCGACCGCCCGGGCTTCGCGCGCCGCGCCGTCGATCCCGCGCTCCTCGCCTCGCGCCGGCGCGGCGCGGAGGTCGAGGCGTGGATCGCGGCGGCGGGCGCGCTGCGGGGTTGAGGGGCGGCGCTCAGCGCAGCGCCACGCCCAGGCCGAGCGTTACGGTGCGCCCGGGGACGATCGCGAGGTTGTCGGGCTCGCCGCGCTGGTCGCCGCCGAGGTTCTCGCCGGTCGCTCGCACCGTGATCCCGCGCCCGAGGTCGCGGACGACGGCCGCGCGCAGGCGCGCGATCGCGCCGTGACGCACCCAGTACGCGCGCAGCGCCTCGCCCGTGAGGGAGCGCTGCGGCGCGCCGCCGGTGACGAAGTCGGTCGCCACCGCGAGGCGGTCGTACGCGATCCAGTCGTCGACGAGCGTCGCGCCCCCCTGCAGCGTCCACCGCCCCGGGCGCCACGTGACGGTGACGCCCGCGGTGCGCGCGGGGACGTCGAGCATCCGGTCGCCCGCGCGCAGGTCGCCGCTGTACCCGTCGGCGACGCGCACGACGGTGCTGCCCACGAGCGCGAACGTTCCCTGCACCGCCACGGTACCGCGTGACGCGCGCACACCGAGTTCCCAGCCGCGGTTCTCGATCGCACCGACGTTCTCGAGGCGGTAGACGAGGCGCCGCACACCGGGGCGCGCCTCGCCACCCGGCACGAGCGGCACCTGCTGGATGAGCGACGAGGCGCGCTGGTCGAAGCGCGTGATCGAGACCGAGAGGGCGCGGCCGACGTGGAGGTCCACACCCGCCTCCACCCCCGCCTGCCGCTCGGGCGGGAGGTCGGCCGCGATCGCGCCCGCGTTCGCCCACTGCCACGCCGTCTCGCGCATCGGCACGCGTGCCGGGCGCACGCCCTCGCCGTAGGCCACGCGCCACTTCGCGGCGAACGCCCCGCGCTGCACGAGCCAGCTCGCCCCCACCGTGGGGAGGAGCGCGAAGCGGCTCGCGTCGGTGAAGCCGTCGTTGCGTTCCCCCCGGACGCCGGCGGTGAGGTGGAGCGCCTCGCGCACCGCGAGCGTCCCCTGCACGCCGACGCCGACGGTGGAGAGCCAGCGCGGCGCCGCGGCGACGACGAGGCCGGGTCCCATGCGCGGGACGAGCGTCGCGCGCGTCGCATCGCGCAGCAACGCGGCGTCGCCGAGGAGCGTCACCCCGGCATCGAGCCCCGGCGCCAGCGCGAGGCGTCGCACGCTCGACGCGCGCACCGAGGCACGGTCGGCGCCCCCGGCCGTCGCGCGCGCGGCGGAATCGACCGCACTCGGCACCGGCACCACATCGACCGCGAGCCCGGCGAGGCGGTACCCGTCGAGCCCCGCCGTCACCTGGTGCGTCCACGCGTCGCCGGGGGTGAAGGTGGACGTCGAGCCCACGGTGTAGTGCACCAGCGACTGGTCGCGGTCGAGGCGCCCCGACCCGAGCGCGCCGCCGAGCGACGCGAGCAGCGGATTGGTCGGCAACGTCGCGTCGGCCACCCGCACGCTCGCCATCGCGGTCGTGATGCGACGGGCGCCCACCGTGCGAGCGCCTGCGTCGACGGTGAGCTGCGTCGCCGAGGCGCCGGGGGCGTAGGGGCCGGTGGTCGTGAGCGACGCGGTCACGTTCGCGCTCCGCCCGGCGCGCCCGGCGCGCAACGCGAGCAGGTGCTCCGAGACCATCGCCGCGCCGCTCGCGTACGCGGTGGCGCTGGCGCCGGCGGCCGAGCGGGCGGAGAGCTCGCGGCCACCGCCCGCCGCGCCCTCATGCCGGCGCTGCACGTGAAGCACGCCGCTGATCGCGTCGGCGCCGTAGAGGGCGGCGCCCTGCGGACCGCGGATGACCTCGATCCGCTCGATCGCGTCGCCCGCGAGACGCGCGAGCAGCAGCGGGTTGGCGAGCTCCACGCCGTCGACGAAGACCTTGGGCGCGGTCACGCCGAACGAGCTCGCCCCGCGCACGCTCGCCCAGCGCCCCTGCAGCGTGGTCGGCGCGTCGTTCCAGAGCCAGATCCCCGGGACCGCCCCGTCGAGCAGCGCCGCGAGCGTGGGAACCGCGGCCGTGTGGAGCGTGCGCGGCTGCACGACGTCGAGCGCGTAGGGCAGCGTCCGCTCGGGCGCGCCGGCCGTGCTCCCGGTGACGACGACGCGGTCGAGCGTCGCGGTGCGGGTGGCCAGCGGCGGCTGCGCGCGCACGGGGGTGAGCACGACCTGCGTCGCCGCGCCTGCGAGCGGTCGCACCGGCGCACCGTGCAGGAGCGCGGTCAGCACGGCGCCGAGGGGAGCGGGCGCCGCCACGATGCACGCCTCGCGGTCGAGCGGGAGCCCGTCGCTCCCGTACGAGAGGCGCACCCCGGCGCGCGCCGCGACGACGTCGAGCGCGGTGCGCAGCGAGAGCCCGGACGCCGGCTGCGCCACCGGGCGGTCGAGTGGCGGCGTCCACGCGCTCCCGCCGTCGACGATCGGGCACGCCACGCCCTGCGCCTCCGCCGCGCGCGCGACGGCGGAGAGGGCGACGGCGCAGCAGAGTGCGGCCGCCGACCACGCGCGGCGGCGCGCACCAGCGGTCACGGGCGCACGGCGGGGACGGCGCGCAGCGTCACGGTGTCCCCGCGCCAGGTGGCCTCGGCCCCGAGCGCGAGTGCGAGGAGCCGGACCACGCTCCGCGGTGCTTCGGCGGTGTAGTCGGCCGTCACGCGCTGCACCCGCAGCACCGGGTCGGTCACGTCGAGTCGCACCCCGTACCAGCGGGCGAGCGTCGTCGCCACCTCGTCGAGCGAGGCCTCACGGAAGGCGAGCCGCCGCTCCCCAAGCGCCTCGGCGTCGCGCGGCACCGCCACGCCGCGCTCCACGACGAGTCGCGCGTCGGCGAGCCGCGCCACGTCGCCGGCGCGCAGGCGCGCCGCATGTGCGCGGTCCGCGGCGGGGCGCAGCTCCACCTCGCCCTCGGTGACGCGCACGTGGAGCGTCGGCGCGTCGCCCCCGCGGACGGTGAAGACGGTGCCCAGGTCGACGACGTCACCCGCCGCGGTGCGCACGGTGAACGGACGCGACGCGTCGTGCGTGACATGGAACGTCGCCTCGCCCTCGAGCCGCACGGTGCGTGCGTCGGCCGAAGCCTCGACGACCAGCGTCGAGCGCGGGCCGACGACGATGCGCGTGCCGTCCGCGAGCGCCAGCGAGTCGACCATCCCGGTCGCGGTCGCGAGGCGCCGCACGGGCTCGCCGGCGGTGCCGCCCTGGCGGAGGAGAAGCGTCCCCGCGGCCAGCAGGAGTGCGGCAGCGGCGGCGATGGACGCGGGGCGTCGCCAGTGCCGCGCCGGGACCGTCTCGCGTCGTGCCCGACGCGCGGCGAGGTCGTCGCCTGCGAGCGCCGGCACCGCGCCGCTCGCGGCGTCCTCCGCCTGCCGACGTGCCGTCACGCGTGCCAGTGCCCCTTCGACATCCACGGAATCGGGCGCACGCGCGGCCCACCGCCCCAGCGCCGCGTCGAGCGCGGGGTCGGCAGGGAACGGCGCGTCGTCGGACGGGTCGAAGTCGGGATCGTGGCGCATGCGACTTGTTGACACGCAAGCATGCCGCTACCCCTACCGCAACCGTCGGGTCGCCATGGGCGGCCCCGTCCGCTCACGCACTCCGCCGTGTCCGCCCCCGTCGCGCCGCCACCCGACGCCCCCGAGCCCGATGACGCGGCGCGGGAGCGCGCGCTCTTCGAGCGGCTCCTCGCCGGCGACGAGGCGGCCTTCGACACGCTCTTCCGCGCCTGGTACGCGCGGCTCGTCCGGGTCGCCGAGTACATCGTGCACGACCGCGGCGAGGCGGAGGAGCTGGTGCAGGACGTGTGGCTCGAGATCTGGCGCCGACGCGCGACCCTCGTGCTCGACGAGGCGCCCCATCGGTACGTCGTGCGCGCCGTGCGCAATCGCGCGCTCAACCGTGCGCGGCATGCGCGCGTCGTCGCGCGCGCGGCCGAGCAGCTCGCACCGGACGACGTGCACCCGGCGACCGCGCCCGGCGAGATCGATGCACGCGACCTCGAGGCCGCGATCACGCGGGCGGTCGCCGCGCTCCCCCCCCGCTGCCGCGCCGTCTTCGAGCTGAGCCGGCGAGACGGCCTGTCGCATGCCGAGATCGCGCGCGCGCTCGACGTGACGCCGAAGACGGTCGAGAACCAGGTCGGCAAGGCGCTCCGCCTGCTCCGCACGGCGCTCGCCTCCTGGCTCCCCGCCGACCGGGCGCATGACGAGGGACGGCGCTGACCGCGGTGCGTGGGGGGAGGCGCGCGCTGGCGTGTCCGAGGGAATGACGGGCCACGTGCCCGAGTCGGCCACCCTGCGCCGGCCCGTGCCGCTCCCGCGTCACGGCTCACGTCACTCACCCGATGTCCACCATGCGACGCTCCTCCACCGTCACCTCCGCCGCCGTCGCCGCACTCGCCGTCGTCGTCACCGCCTGCAGCGAAGGGACGACGCAGCCCGAGGCCAGCACGCTCGCGCTCCTCGCCGACGCCTACGCGATGACCGCTCCCGGCTTCGACTCGTTGCGCACGAGCTTCGCCGCCGACGGCTTCACCGGGACCTTCGCGCCGCGCTTCCGCGGGGGCGCGCGCAGCGGGCCGTTCGCCGGCGGCCCCGGCCTGCGCGCCTTCATGGGCGGCGGCCTCCGCCCCGACTTCGTCGGCGGCGTCGCCTTCGGCCCCGGCCGCGGGCGTGGCCCCTTCGCCGACGACGACGCACTCGACGGCTGCACCTTCGATGCCTCCACCGGCATCGTGCAGTGCGCCCCGCTCGTGCGCGATTCGCTCACCATCACGCGCAGCTTCGAGTTCCGCACCGCCGCCGGCGTCGCGCAGCCCCGGCGCGACACGCTCGCCACCGACCGCGTGACCACGACGCGGACGGTCGTCGGGACCACGACCTTCGCGCCGGGACGCCGTCGCGGCTTCGGGCCCGGCTTCGGCCCGGGCGGCGACGGGGGCCCGAACGGCGCAGGTCTCGACGTGACGACGGCGCGCACGACGGTGAACGCCACCAGCACGCGCACCGTCGGCGGCCTCGCCGCCGGCAGCACGCAGCGCACCGTCACCGCCGCCTCGGCCGGCACCGAGCGCACCGAGGGCACGGGTCCGCGCGGGGCGTTCATCACGGAACGTGTCATGGGCGACACCACCACGGGCCTCGTCGTCCCCGTCTCGACCGGCGCCGGCTTCCCGTACCCGACCGCCGGCACCGTGGTGCGCGCGATGCGCGTGACGGTGACCTACGGCACCGAGACACCCGTGACGAGCACGCGACGGGAGGTCGTCACCTACGACGGATCGGCCAGCGCGCGCGTCGTGATCACGCAGGACGGCCAGACGCGGACCTGCACGATGCCGCTCCCGCGCGGACGCCTCGCCTGCCAGTGACGCGTGCGGGGGCGCGCGGCACGGCGTGGACGGCACGCCGTGCCGCGCGCGCCCCACGAACGCACGAAGGGCCGGCGCTCCGCACGGAGCGCCGGCCCTTCGCCCGTCGCGGCGCGACGCTCAGCCGCGCGCCGTCGGCCCCTTCCGCAGCCCGAAGAAGGGCCACGCGTAGAGCAGCACGAGGCCGAGCACCGGCGCGATGACCTTGCCGAGGGCGGCGATCGCGTCGAACAGCAGCGACGGGAGGATCAGGACCCCCTTCGCGAAACCCAGGAGCAGGTCTTCCAGCATGGCGTGATCTCGTGGGAGGATGGGTGCGCCGGCCGGCGGCCTGGCGCGACGCGCGCGGAAGCTAGCGTGCCCCGGCTGGCGCGCAAACCGCCCGAGGTGACGGCGGGTTCCCGCCCAGGGCTCGTCCCGCCGTCGCGCCACCCCCGGGGGCCGCGCGCATCGCTCTTGCCCCGTACGGCCGGTGTGCGGCGCGCCATCCGGGGGCGCCGCCCCGACCCCGACGACGAGGAGCCGACGATGGCCGACCGCACCGACGAGACCCGCCGCGACGACGAGAACCGCCGCGAGGCGCAGCGCCTCGACCCCGACCGCCCGCTCTCGCTGCAGGGCGTCGACAGCGACGAGAACGTGGGCATCGAGCGCGAGCGCGGGCGCGAGGACCCCGCCAAGGGGAGCCGGCACGGCGACGGCCGCTCGCGCGACCTGCCGCAGCCCGAGGTGGGCGACTGGAACCGCTACGGCGCCCCGCGCGGCACCGAGCCCGATCGCCGCGACGACGCCTGACGCCATCCGCGCCCGGGTGGCACGGACGACGACCGCCCCGGGGCGCACGGCGCACCCGGGGCGGTCGTCATTCGCGGCCTGCCGGCGGCGTGATGTGCGCCGCGCGGTATCGGCCAGCGCGGTATCGGTCAGCGCGGTGCCGCCGTCCCCCCGATCGTCGCGACCGGCTGGGCGATCCACGGCCCGTCGTGCGTGAGCGCCGCGAGCGAGGCGAGCCCCGCGAGGAGGGCGAGCGAGCCGAGCGCCCAGCGGAGCCGGTCGGGGACGGTGCGGCGGGCGGTGGTCGTGTGCATGGTCGTCTCCTCCGGTCACGGGGCGATGGCGGGCGGCTTGCCCGCTCGGCGCGATCCTCGGCAGCAGGGCGCGTGCCAGTGACATCCGACGACGCATACGACGATGCGTCACGCGCCGGGAGCCCGTGAGCCGCACGGGATGCGGACCGCGTCACCGCGACGCGAGCGACCATCGCGCTCCGAGCACGCGCATTGCCCCCATCACGTCACGCTCCGCCACCGTGGCGCCTCGTTCGCAGGTGCCAGCGACAGCCATCACGCACGATTCACCACGTCCGGGAGGGATCCATGCGCACCACTCCGCGAGCCATCGGGCTCGTGCTCGCCACCACCACGCTCGGCCTCGCCGCCTGCACCCGTGCCGACGACCGCGGCACCGCCACCGATCGCGACGGCACCGTCGACAGCGCCGGCGCGATGGCCGGCACGAACGCGATGACCCAGGACACCGCCGGCGACCAGTCGATCGCCGCCGTCCTCGCCACGGTCGACCGGGCGGAGATCCAGAGCTCGCGCGTCGCCCTCCAGAAGGCGGCGAGCGGCGACGTGAAGCGCTTCGCGCAGAAGATGATCGACGAGCACGTCCGCACCTCGCAGCAGCTCGCCGCCATCGCGCGCAAGGGCAACCTGATGGTCCCCGACAGCACCCAGCTCGATCGTGACCTCGGCGTCATGGAGGGCGGGAGCATGGGCGGCACGGGGAGCGGCGCCATGACCGGCACGACGGGCGACACGGGCATGCGCGCGTCGACCGGCATGAGCGGCGGCACCACCGCCGCGACGGGGAACCCGGTCGGCACGGGGAGCGCGGCGAGCGGCACGGGGCGGGGCGAGGCGATGCGCCCCGACTCCGCGAGCGCGAGCAGCCGCGGCAACGCGACGATGTCGCCCAACGCCATCCTCCAGGAGATGCACAGCGACGCGCAGCGCGCCATGGCCACGCTCCGCCCCCTGCGCGGCGCCGAGTTCGACCGCGCCTACATGGACGCGCAGGTCGCGATGCACTCCAAGACGCTCAACGCCCTCGGCAACCTGAGCGCGTCGGCTCGCGACACCGAGCTCCGCGCGCACATCGACAAGGTCACCCGGCACGTGCAGGAGCACCTGCAGGAAGGCCAGACGATCCGCCAGCGGCTGGGCGGCGGGCGCTGACCACGCTTCGGCGCGGGGGGAGGGCGCGCACGGCGTGTCGTCCCCCTCCGCGTCGTGCCGGAGACGCGCGCGGGCGGCCGCCTCGAGTCGAGGTGGTCGCTCGCGCGTCCTCGCTCACCCGGCGCGCGTCTCGCCGCCGAGGAGCGTGAGCACCTCGCCCGTGATGTAGGTCGAGTCGGCGTTGCTCGCGAAGAAGACGTAGGCCGGCGCCACCTCCTCCGGCTGCCCGGCCCGCTTCATCGGCGTGTCGGCGCCGTGCTGCGCCACCTCCTCGGCCTCCTTGTCGGCCACGTTGAGCGGCGTCCAGATCGGCCCCGGCGCCACGCAGTTCACGCGGATCTCCTTCTCCACGAGTTGCTGCGCGAGCGACTTGGTGAAGGCGTGGATCGCCCCCTTGGTCGCCGAGTAGTCGAGGAGCCCTTTGCTCCCCTCGAGCCCGGTGATCGAGCCGGTGTTGACGATCGCGCTCCCGGGCCGCAGGTGCGGCATCGCCGCCTTCACCATGTAGAAGTAGCCGTGGATGTTCGTGCGGAACGTCGTGTCCCACTGCTCGTCGCTGAGCTGGGCCACGTCGTCCACGTGCTGCTGGAAGGCGGCGTTGTTGACGAGGACGTCGAGCCCGCCGAGTTCACGCACCGTCCGCTCGACGGCGTCGCGGCAGGCGGCGGCATCGGTCACGTCGCAGGCGATCGACAGGCCGCGCGCGCCCTCCGCCTCGATGGCGCGGAGCGTCTCGTCGGCATCGGGCTGCTCCGCGGGGAGGTGCACAATCGCCACCGACGCCCCCTCGCGCGCGTAGAGGACGGCGACCGCCCGCCCGATCCCGCTGTCGCCGCCGGTGATCAGCGCCACCTTCCCTTCGAGCTTGCCGCTGCCGCGATACGTGGGCGCCTCGTACTTCGGGCGCGGTGTCATCCGCCCCTCGAGCCCCGGCTTCTCCTGATGCTGCGCGGGGTACGGCGCCTCCGGCTTCCGATCGTCGTCCTGTCCCTGCCCCGCATCGGGGCGCGTCTGTGTCGCCATCGGCGGCTCCTCCTGGCCATGCGTGTGTGTGGGGGCGCGTGGATGCGTGCGCGCGCACGGACGGCGCGCCCCGTCCGGTGCCACCGGGCGGGCGAGAAGCGCGCCATCGCGATGCCGCACGGCGCTTGCACCGCCATGAGCGACGCGCTCGTCGCGTCCGCCGCCCTCGTCCCGCACCCCTCCCCACCATGCCGGAATCCGCCGATCCCGAGCGTCGCCTCGTCGCCGATCCCGCCTCGCCCGTCGTGCGCGACCGTCACGTCGAGAAGGCGTCGCGCGAGTCGTTCCCCGCGAGCGACGCCCCCGCGTGGACGCCGCTCGCCGCGAGCGGGACCACGCCCGCCGACCTCCCGCACGCCCCCGACGCCGGCGGCGACCCGGTCGCCTACGGCCGCGCGCTCGCGCAGCGCTTCTTCGTCGGGCTCGAGACCGACGACGTCGACGGCGTGCTCGCGCTCCTCGCCGACGACGTGACGCTCCGCATCGGCCACCTCCCGGCGCTCGTCGGCCATGCGGCGGTGCGCGCGTGGCTCGTGGCGCACGTCGCCCCGCTCGCGGCGCTCCGGCACTCGGTCACCGACGTCCGCGCCGACGCCGACTTCGTCCTCGCGGAGGCCGAGGTGACGGTGGTGCGCGACGACGGCGCGAAGGCGACGGCGCCGGCCGCGCTCTCGGTGCGGCTGCGCGGCGGGCGGATCGTCCGCGGGCAGTGGTACGGCGATCCGCGGCTCTGGGAGCGCCCGGCGTGACGACGCATGCGGGGATCGCGATCACGCACGCCGAGCGCGTCGTCTTCGCCGCCCCCGCGGTGAGCAAGGGCGACCTCGCCGCGTACGTGGCACGCGTCGCCCCGCGGCTCCTGCGCCACGCGGCGGGGCGCCCGCTCCAGCTCCTGCGCTGCCCCGACGGCGTCGCGGCCGGGTGCTTCGTGCAGCGGCACTGGACGGGGGCGCGCGGCACGCGGCACGTGCGCACCGTCGACGTCGACGAGAAGGACGGCGACACGAGCCCCTACGCGGTCGTGCGCACCGCGCCAGGACTGGTGACCCTCGTGCAGCACGGCGCCGTGGAGCTGCACGCGTGGGGCTGCCGCGCCGACCGACTCGACCGCCCGGATCGCCTCGTCCTCGACCTCGACCCGGCGCCGGGCGTCGCGTGGCGCGACGTCGTCGCCGGCGCGGTCGCGATCCGCGACCTCCTCGCCGACGCGGGGCTCGACAGCGGCTGCGCGCTCTCCGGCGGCAAGGGGATCCACGTCGTCGCCCCGCTCGACCGCCGTGCCGACTGGGAGACGCACGCGGCGTTCGCGCGCGCCGTCGCGGAGCGGCTCGCGGCCGAGGCGCCGTCGCGCTTCGTCGCCGGCGCGAGCAAGGCCGACCGCGAGGGGCGCACCTACGTCGACTGGCTCCGCAACGTGCGCGGCGCGACCGCGATCGTCCCCTGGTCGCCGCGTGCGCGGGACGGCGCCCCGATCGCCGTCCCGCTCCCGTGGGACGACCTCGCCGCCGCGCGCCGCGCCGACCGCTGGCACGTGCACGACGTCGACGCGCTGCTGCGCGAGTGGGGCGACGCCGACCCGTTCGAGGCGCTCCTCGCCACGCGCCAGTCTCTCGGCCGCAACGCGTGGGCGGTGATGGGCGTCGCGCCGCCGGGGTGAGCGCGCCCCGCGCGCCCGTCAGGCCGAGCGCGCGAGCGCCTGCTCGATGTCGGCGACGATGTCGTCGGGGTGCTCGAGCCCGACCGAGAGCCGCACCATGTTCGGCACGATGCCGACGCGCCGGCGCTCGTCCTCGGTGAGCTTGCTGTGCGTCGTGCTGGTCGGGTGCGTGACGATGGTGCGCGAGTCGCCGAGGTTGGGCGAGTGGCTGAGGAGCTCGAGGGCGTCGAGGAAGCGCCGCGCGCGCGCGATGTCGCCCGCGAGCTCGAGCACCACGATGCCGCCCCCCGCGCGCATCTGCCGCCGGGCGAGCGCGTGCTGCGGGTGGCTCGCGAGCCACGGGTAGCGCACCCGCTCGACGTGCGCGTGCCCCTCGAAGTGCGTCGCGACCGCGAGCGCGCTGGCGCAGTGCCGCTCCATGCGCAGCGCGAGCGTCTCGAGCGCGCGGCTCAGCACCCACGCGTTGAACGGCGAGAGGGCGGGCCCGGTGTGGCGCGCGAAGAAGCGCAGCTCGGCGACCCGCGCCGCGTCGCCCACGACGACGCCGCCGAGCGTGCGCCCCTGGCCGTCGATGAACTTCGTGGCCGAGTGGACGACGAGGTGCGCGCCGTGCGCGATCGGGCGCTGGAGGACCGGGGTGGTGAAGCAGTTGTCGACGACGAGCGTGACGCCGCGCGCGGCGCAGCGGTGCCCGAGCGCGTCGAGGTCGAGGAGCGCGAGCCCCGGGTTCGACGGCGTCTCGACGAAGACGAGCTTCGTCGCGGGCGTGAACGCGGCCTCCCACGCCGCGTCGTCCGCGTCGGCGTCGACGTACGCGTGCGCGATCCCCCAGCGCGGGAAGAGCTTCGTGAAGAGCTGGTGCGTCGAGCCGAAGAGTGCGCGCGAGGCGACGACGTGGTCGCCGGCCGAGAGGAAGGTGGTCATCGACGCGAAGACGGCCGCCATCCCGCTGGCGAAGGCGACGCCGTCCTCGGCCCCCTCGAGGAGCGCGACCTTGCGGACGAACTCGTCGGTGTTGGGGTTCGAGTACCGGCTGTAGACGGCGCCCGGGATCTCGTCCATGAAGAGCGCGCGCGCCTGCTCGGCGTCGTCGAAGACGAAGCTCGACGTCAGGTAGAGCGGGACGGCGTGCTCGCGGTGGGCGGAGCGCTCGGCCTGCGTGCGGATCGCGAGCGTCTCGGGGTGGAGCGGGCGGCGGTCGGGCATGGCGTACGGTAGCGCCGGCCGCAAACGACGACGCCCCGGCCGCGGGGCCGGGGCGTGCCGTGAGAGCGGGAGACGGGACTCGAACCCGCGACCTTCAGCTTGGGAAGCTGACACTCTACCAACTGAGTTACTCCCGCATGCGCGCCTCGGGGGCACGCCAGACGAGGATAAATGCCCCGCCCGTTCGGAGCAAGGCGAGTGCTCCACGGTGCGGTGAGGGCCGCCGTGACGCGCGCGGGGCGCCGATCGGGCCGCCCCCGCCCCGGCACGCGGCCATGGCCCGATCCCCCGCGTGCCGGGCGGGCGACATGGTGCGGGGTCGTGCGCCGCGCGGGGCGGCGCACCGTCACCCGAGGAGGGATCCCGTGAACGTCTTCGGCAAGCTCATGGACCGAATCTTCAGCCGGAAGAAGCAGGACGCACCGGCCGCCGCGCCGGCGCCCGCACCGATGTCGCCCGCGACCGGGACGGTGTCGCCCGGGGCGACGACCGCGGTGGCGACGCCGCCGTCGGTGCCGACGCAGGAGGTCGACGTCGAGGCGGTGCTCGAGGAGCTCGCGGCGCAGCGCGGCGAGAAGCTCAACTGGCGCACGTCGATCGTCGACCTGATGAAGCTCGTCGGGATGGAGAGCTCGCTCGCGGAGCGTCGCGAGCTGGCGGACGAGCTGGGGTACACGGGCGACACGAGCGACACCGCGCGCATGAACATGTGGCTCCACAAGGAGGTCATGCGGCGGATGGCGGCGAACGGCGGGCGGGTGCCGGCCGACCTGCTCGACTGAGGGGCGCGGGGGCGCGTCGCCCGCTCGCGCGCACGAAAACGGCCCGTGTCCCCCGGAGGGACACGGGCCGGCTTCATGTGTTCGGACGACGAGAGCCACAGGTGGGGATTGAACCCACGACCGCTCGATTACGAATCGAGTGCTCTACCACTGAGCTACTGTGGCAGCGTCGTCATGCCCTGGCGCGGACTCGAACCGCGACGCCTTTCGGCACCACCCCCTCAAGATGGCGTGTCTACCAATTTCACCACCAGGGCGACGACGACGATTGCGAAACAACGACCAGCGGGGCCGACGGGGCTCGAACCCGCGACCTCCGGAGTGACAGTCCGGCACTCTAACCGACTGAGCTACGGCCCCCGACACGAGCGACGCGCGAGGGCGTGCACACGTGGTCCTGCAACCTGCGGTGGTGCTCCTGCTGACGACGCGGCATCGGCGAGTCGAGCCATCGATCCGCGCAGTAGCGCGTACGGGAATCGAACCCGTCTCTGGACCTTGAAAGGGTCCCGTCCTAGCCGCTAGACGAACGCGCCAGCGTGGTGCTGCGAGAGTAGCCGTAACGGGATTCGAACCCGTGTTCCAGCCTTGAGAGGGCTGTGTCCTAGTCCCCTAGACGATACGGCCGTGCGCGATCGGGGATCGCGAGGGTGCTGCGGGGTGGTGCGACCTGCGTCCTGCACGTTCCTGAGCGGGCCCGCCAGGACTCGAACCTGGAACCGCCGGTTTTGGAGACCGGTGCTCTACCAATTGAGCTACGAACCCGGAGTGCGCTCCGCGCCGAGTCACCCGGCGGATCGGGGCGGACCCGCAGGGTGCCTGACGGGAATCGAACCCGCAACCCCCGGAACCACAATCCGGTGCTCTAACCGATTGAGCTACAGGCACCACACCGGCGTCGCCGTCTCCGGCGGGCCGCCCCGGGAGGTGATCCCGGGGAGAGCGACAAAGTAGGCAGGACCGGACCCGGCTTCAAGGGGGGTCGCACGTCGTGCGTCGCCGGTCGGCGCCGTCGCGACGTGCGCGCCCCGCCGGCGCTCAGTCCTTCGCGCGGTCGAGGTACTCGCCCGTCTGCGGGTTCACGCGCACGCGCTCGCCGGTGCTCAGGAACTCGGGGACGTTGATCGTCACGCCGTTGTCGAGCTTCGCCGGCTTGTTGCTCGCCGTCTTCGTCGCGCTCTTCATCACGGGGGCCGTCTCGACGATCTCGAAGACGAGCGAGTTGGGGAGCTGGATGCCGATCGGCCGCCCCTCGTAGTACTCGGCCTGGATCTTCATCCCCGGCTGCATCCACTGCGCGTTGTCGCCGAGTGCCTCGTCGTCCATCTCGAGCTGGTCGTAGTCGCTGAGCTTCATGAAGTGGTACGTCCCGCCCGACTCGTAGAGGAACTCGAGGTCGTGCGTCTCCATCATCGCCTTCTCGATCGCGTCGGCCGCGCGGAAGCGATGCTCGAAGTTCGAGCCCGTGCGCAGGTTCTTCATCTTGGTCTGCACCATCGCGCGGAGGTTGCCCGGCGTGTGGTGGCGGAACTCGATGACGCGGCACGGATCGCCGTCCATCACGATCACCATGCCGCGACGGATCTGGGTGGCGGGGACTGCCATGGCTCTATGTCCTTGAACGGGTTGCGGTTCGGGTACAGCCCCGAAGTCTAGCCGGGGCCGGCGGAGGTCGGCACCCCGGGCGGCGGCGGCGGTCCCGCGGGGTCAGGCACCTCCGGCACCGGCCGGTGCCGGAGGTGCCGGAGGTGCCTGACCCCGCGGGGAGTTCGATGATGCCGGCAGCGGCACGATGACGCGAACGCCCGCCGACATCCGCGCCGGCAGCGCCACGACACCGGGCGCGCGCACCCGGCGCGCCGGGGCCGGCTCACGCGCCGCCGCCCGCCCCGGCCCTACACCCCCGGCGCCGCCCCCGCCCGCCGCGCCGCGAACACCCGCGCCAGCGCCGGCCAGACGTTCCGCGCCGCCCGCGTCGCCCCGGCCTCGGTCGGATGGATCCCGTCGGCTTGGTTCATCCGCGCCAGCCCGGCGACGCCGTCGAGCAGGAAGGGCGTCAGCGGCACCCCCGTCTCCCGCGACACCCGCCCGTAGACCTCCCGGAACTCCGCCGCGTAGTCGCCCCCGAGGTTCGGCGGCGCCTCCATCGGCACCAGCACGAGGGCCGCCCCCGGCTGCTTCGCCCGCGCCTGCGCGATGATCCCGCGGAGGTTGCGCTCGAGGTCGGCGACCGGGAGCCCGCGCAGGCCGTCGTTGGCGCCGGTCTCGATCACGATCACGTCGGCCGTGTCGCGCAGCAGCCAGTTCACGCGCCGCAGCGCTCCGGCGCTCGTCTCGCCGCTGAGCCCGGCGTTCACCACGTCGATCGGCGCCCCCGCCTTCGCCGCCAGCCGCCCGACCTCCGCCGGCCACGCCTGCTGCGCCGCGTCGGGGAGGCCGAGCCCGGCGGTGAGGGAGGTGCCGAGGAAGAGCACCCGGAGCGGGCGCCCCACCACGGGCGTCATCCCCGCCGGTCGCCGGTCGACCGAACTCCCGGGCGCGAGCGGCGCGACCGCCTGCCCACCGCCCCCTGAACTTCCCGTCGCAACCGGCGTTTCATTCGTGCGTACGGAGTCGGCGGCGCCCGCGCCGCGCGACTCCCGCCCGCCGCACCCCGCCAGCACCCCCGTCGCCACCGCGAGCGTCACCGCCGCGCGCCACCCGCGCGCGGCGCGCGAGGCCCGCGTCCCGTCGTGCGCGCCGCGCGCGCCCTCTTCCCGCCCGTCCATCGCCCGCATGTCCGTCCCGGTTGCCGAGTCCACCGCGCCCATCCTCGTGGTGCGCGAGCTTACGAAGGAGTACCGCGCCGGCGAAGGGGCGCTCGCCGTCCTGCGCGACGTATCCTTCACCGTGCGCGCCGGGGAGACGGTCGCGATCGTCGGCCCCTCCGGCTCGGGGAAGACGACGCTCCTCGGCCTCCTCGCGGGGCTGGATACCCCGACCCGCGGCGCCGTGTTGCTCGACGGCACCGACCTCGGCCGCCTCACGGAGGACGAGCGCGCCATCCTCCGCGGCGACCGGGTCGGCTTCGTCTTCCAGAGCTTCCAGCTCGTCCCGACGCTCACCGCCCTCGAGAACGTCGCCGTCCCGCTCGAGCTCCGCGGCCGCCGCGACACCGGGCGCGCCGCCGCCGAGCTCCTCGACCGCGTCGGGCTCTCGCACCGGCTCGGGCACTTCCCCGCCCAGCTCTCGGGCGGCGAGCAGCAGCGCGTCGCCATCGCGCGCGCCTTCGTGAACCGGCCGCGCATCCTCTTCGCCGACGAGCCGACGGGGAACCTCGACGGCGCGAACGGCGAGCGGATCGTCGCGCTCCTCGAGCAGCTCAACCGCGAGGACGGCACGACGCTCGTCCTCGTGACGCACGACGCCGCCCTCGCCACGCGCCTTGGCCGGCGCATCCGCCTCGCCGACGGGCGCGTGATCGAGGACACGGGCGCGCCGGGCGACGCCGCGATCCCCGCCGCGGTCGCGCCGTGAGCGGGCTCCCCGCCGGCGTCACGCGGCCGAGCTTCGCGCGCCTCGCCGCGCTCGCGTGGAAGGAGAGCCGCACCGCGCGGCGCCGCCTCCTCGTCTACATGTCGTCGATCGCGCTCGGCGTCGCGGCGCTCGTCGCGATCGACTCGTTCGCCGACAACCTCACCACCAGCGTGCGCGAGCAGAGCCGCGCCCTGCTCGGCGGCGACGTCGCCCTCACCTCGCGCGCCGGCTTCACGCCGCGCGCCGACTCGATCGTCGACTCGCTCGCCCGCCGCGGCTTCACGGTCGCGCGCGTGACGAGCTTCGCGAGCATGGGGGCGATCACGCGCACCGACGCGACGCGCCTCGTGCAGGTGCGCGGCGTCTCCCCGACGTGGCCGATCTACGGCACCGTGCGCAGCACGCCCGCGAACGTCCTCCCGCGGCTCCACGCCGAGCGCGCCGTGCTCGTCGACCCGGGGCTCCTCGTCTCGCTCGGCGCGCAGGTCGGCGACTCGCTCTCGCTCGGCTACGCCACCTTCGTCATCGCCGGCACCCTCGACGAGGTCCCCGGCGACCCGGGGGTCGTCGCGGTCATCGGCCCGCGCGTCTTCGTCGGCGACCGGTGGCTCGCCGAGACGAAGCTCCTCGGCTTCGGCGCGCGTGCCGAGTACGAGGCGCTGCTCAAGGTGCCGAAGGGGACGCTCCCCGTGCCGTGGGCGGCGCAGGTCAAGCCGGTGCTCGACAAGGAGAAGGTGCGCGTCCGCACCGCCGCGCAGAGCGAGGCCGGGCTGACGCGCGCCATCGAGCAGCTCGGGAGCTTCCTCGGCCTCGCGGGGCTCGTCGCGCTCCTCCTCGGCGGCATCGGCGTCGCGAGCGGCGTGCACGCCTTCCTCCGCCGCAAGCGCGAGACGATCGCGGTGCTCCGCTGCCTCGGCGCGACGAGCGGGCAGGTGCTCGCGCTCTACACGCTCCAGTCGGCGGTGATGGGGCTCGCCGGCGCGGCGGTGGGCGCGGCGATCGGCGTCGCGATCCAGTACGCGCTCCCGGTGCTCGTGCGCGACCTCGTCCCGGTCGACATCCGCCTCTTCCTCTCGCCGCTCGCGATCGCCTCGGGGCTCGGCGTCGGCGTCTGGGTGGCGCTCGCCTTCGCGCTCCGCCCGCTGGTCGGCGTGCGCGACATCTCGCCGCTGCAGGTGCTCCGCACCGACGTCGACGCCGCGGCGGCGCGCCCGTGGTGGCGCGACGTGCGCGGGCTCGTCGTCCTCGCCGCGATCCTCGGCAGCGTCTTTGCGCTCGCCATCCTCCGCGTCGACGACTGGCGCGTCGGCACGGCGATGACGCTCGGCATCGCCGCGGTGCTGGCGGTGCTGTACCTGGTCGCGTGGGCGATCACCTGGCTCGCGCGCCGCGTGCTGCGCGCGGGGTGGCCGTACGTCGTGCGGCAGGGGGTGGCGAACCTCTACCGCCCCGCCAACCAGACGCGTGCCGTCGTCCTCGCGCTCGGCTTCGGGAGCTTCCTCGTCGGGACGCTCTACCTCGTGCAGGACCAGCTCCTGCGGCGCTTCCAGCTCGACGCCGGCGCGAGCGGGGGGAACGTCCTCTTCTTCGACGTGCAGGACGACCAGGGGCTCCCCGTCGACTCGATCGTGCGCGCGGCGGGGCACCGCGTGATGCAGCGCGTCCCGATCGTGACGATGCGCATCGCCGAGGTGAACGGCGTCGACGCGAAGGTCGCGCAGCAGGCGGCCGAGAAGGGGGGCCGGCAGCCGTGGCCCTTCACGCGCGAGTACCGGAGCACCTACCGGGATACGATCGTCCCGAGCGAGAAGCTCCTGGCGGGGGCGTGGTTCGACAAGGCGCCGCCCGCCCCGGCCGGCCACACGCGCATCAGCATCGACCAGACCGTCGCGCGCGAGCTGGGGGTGACGGTCGGGAGCAAGGTGACGTGGAACGTGCAGGGGGTGCGGGTGCCGACCGTCGTGGCGAGCACGCGCGAGGTGAACTTCGCCCGCTTCGAGCCCAACTTCTTCGTCGTCTTCGAGCCCGCGGCGATCGAGGACGCACCGAAGCAGTTCGCGATCGTCGCCCGCGTCGACGGCGACAGCGCCGTGGCGCGGCTGCAGGGGGCGATCGTCGCGCGCTACCCGAACGTGAGCTCGATCGACATCTCGCTCATCACGCGCACGATCACCGACATCCTCGAGAAGGCATCCAGCGCGATCCGCTTCATGGCGATCTTCGCGCTGGCGATGGGGGTGCCGGTGCTGGTCACCGCGGTCGCCGCCACGCGGCGCGAGCGGCTGCGCGAGGGGGTCCTGCTCAAGGCGCTCGGCGCCACGCGCCGGCAGATCGGGCGCATCATGGTCGCCGAGTACGCCGTCCTCGGCCTCCTCGGCGCCGCCGCCGGGATGGCGCTCGCGATCCCGGCGACGTGGGCGCTCGCCAGGTGGAGCTTCGAGGTGCCGTTCGCGATGGCGTGGCTGCCGGCGGGCGCCATCACCGCGCTGCTGCTGGCGATCACCGTCGGCATCGGCGTGCTCACCGGGCGCGAGGTCTTCGCCGAGCCGCCGATGGGGGTCCTCAAGGAGGGGTGACGACGCCGCTCACCGGCCTTCGTGCAAGGGAAGTCCGGGAACGACGAGGGGCGATGCACCACAGGGGACACAGGGATCACAGGGACTGCAGCTGTCCCCTGTGATCCCTGTGCCCCCTGTGGTGAATCCGCCCTCGCGGTTCCTGCGTGTCCCGCGTCTCGACCGCTATCGCCTTCAGTTCACGACGAAGCGGACGGTGACGTCGGAGCCGGAGGGGACGGTCGCGAACTGCTCGGACTGCCCGACGACGGTGCGCCCCGGGGGGGCGATGATGACGACGCGCACGCGTCCCGCGGGGATGTCGGTGAACGAGGCGATCCCCGACGCGTCGGTGTTGCGGCTCGCGAGGAAGGCGTTGAAGTCGTTGCCCGGGCCGAGGACGACGGCGCCGACGTTCGGCTCGCCGGGGCCCGACTGCAGGCCGCGCGTGACGATCACGCGCACCGTCCCCGGCGCGGGGCGCTGCGCGGTGACGCCGGCGGGGATCGCCGCGCGGACCACCGTCGTCACGCCCGGCGTGGCGACCGCCTGGCCGACGCCGAGCGTGGCCGACTTGGGCTCGAGCTGGAGCGAGACGGTCGTGTAGTCACGGATCGGGCGCGCGAGCGTGTCGGGGACGAACGACGCGCGCACGACGGCGACGACCGAGTCGCGGCTCGACGTGTCGGCGTTGAACAGCGGGGCGTTCGCCGCGTCGCGGGCCTGGCCGAACGGCACGAAGACGCCGGTGCGCGTGTCGGCGAGGTAGGCCTGGTAGTAGTAGCCGAGCGGGGGGCGCGGGACCTCGGTCGCCTCGAACGAGAGGACGGGGCGGCGCTGGTCGGAGCCGAAGAGGTCCCAGAAGGTCGCGCGCCCGCCGCCGCGCGCGACGAAGAGCTCCTGGCGCGCGGGCGAGCGGAAGGTGCCGTAGCTCCCGCGCAGCGTGTCGGCGGTGAAGACGGTGTCGTCGCCGCGGCTCGCGGTGCCGCGCTGGTCGCGGAAGCGGACCCAGAGCGGCCGGGGCGTCGTCGCGCCGTAGGCCGGCGCGGTCGAGTCGGCCTGGATCGTGAGGACGAGGAAGCTCGTGCGCTGCTGCGCGCTGTCGGTGGGGCTCAGCGTGACGCGGAAGCGCAGCACCGTGTTGTAGGCGGCGCCGGCCCAGTAGTCGCGGATGCCGTTGTTCGTCGTGCGCACCTGCGCGAGGATCCCGCCGGTGGCGTCGAGCGTCGAGTCGGTGCGCTCGAGCACCTGGAAGTGCGACACGGGGAGCGCGGTCGAGTCGACGCCGTTGACGGCGTAGAAGCGGTAGCGCGCGCGCCCGTCGAGCGGCTTGGCGAAGGCGATCGCGCCGGTGATCGAGTCGACGATCGGGCCGTCGGCCGAGGCGCGCGACCAGGCGCGGGCGGTGAGCACGGGGGTGCGGAGCGGCGTCGCCGGGGCGAGCGTCGCCTCGAAGCCGGGGCCGCCGACGGGCGTCTCCGTGACGCCGTCGGAGCAGGCGGCGCCGAGCGCCGCGGCGCCGGCGAGGGCGAGGATGCGGAAGGAGCGCATGGTCAGCGGTCGAGGCGGCGGACGCCGAAGCGGTAGCTCATGCCCACGTGGAAGCGGAGCGCGGCCACGTTGCGCTGGGCCTCGGGGAGCGGGAAGATCGGCGTGCTCAGAACCGGGTCGCCGCGCGCCGGGTCGGAGGCGCGGAGGCGATCGCGATCCCAGCCGAGGGCGTAGGTCGCGCCGATCCCCCCCTCGACGCCGAGGCGCTTGGTGATGTCGACGGCGCCGGTGAAGCCGAACTGCGCCGCCGGGCCGAAGAAGGCGCCGGTGCCGGGAGCCGGCGAGCGCGCCGGGAGGACGCCGTAGCCGCCGAGCGCGAAGGTGAAGCCGGTGCGGTACTTGTCGTCGTCGTCGAACGGGAAGAGGAGGTCGGCGGTCGCCCAGAGCGCGGTCCAGGTCGCGCTCTGCCCCACGGCGACGTAGCGGGTCGTGTCGCCGCGCGTGGCGCGCTCGTACGGGAAGAAGCCGCCGTCGACGGTGCCACGCCCGAGATCGACGCGGCCGCCGAGGTAGAGCCACTCGGTGCGCATCTGCTTGCGGAGCCCGGCCGAGAGGATCGTCGCGCTCGAGAAGGCGTTGCGCGCCTCGTTCTGCTGGCGGCCGATGCCGAGGAGGAACTCGGTGCGGCGCTCGGGAACGCTGCGGCGGGCGCGGGCGACGCGCTCGGGGGCGCGCACCTGGGCCGCCGCGCTCGCGAGGGGGGCGAGGCAGAGGACCGCGGCCAGCACGAGGCGGCCGCGGCGGGGGAGAACGGGGAGCATGGGCCTCCGGGGTGGAACGGCTCGACCGGGGCGCAGCATAAGCCGCGGCCCCGGCCTTCACCACCGGCCCGCCTCCCGACGCGTCAGCGGAAGCGGATGCCGTTGGGCGCCACCCACCCCGACTTGGGAGGGGCGGCGGGCGTCACGGCGGGGGCGGGCCGTGCGGGCGCGCCCTTCCCCGCCGGCTTCCGCTCCGCCGGGCGTGCTCCCTTCCCCTGCCCCGTCGCCCCGGCGACGCCCGTCCCCGACTTCATCGTCAGCGCGATGCGGTTGCGCGCCAGATCGACCGCCTGCACGGTCACGGTCACCTTCTGCCCGACGCTCACCACCTCGTTCGGGTCCTTCACGTAGCGGTCGGCGAGCTGGCTGACGTGCACGAGTCCGTCCTGGTGCACGCCGACGTCGACGAAGGCGCCGAAGGCGACGACGTTGGTGACGACCCCCTCGAGGACCATCCCCTCCTTGAGATCCGAGGGCTTGGTGATGTCGTCGCGGAACTTCGGCGGCTCGAACGTGTCGCGCGGGTCGCGCCCCGGCTTGCGAAGTTCGGCCAGGATGTCGCGCAGCGTCGGCAGGCCGACGTCGTCGCTCACGTACTTCTGCAGCTCGAGCGCGTCGAGGAGCTCGTCCTTCCCCACGAGCTGCGCCACGGGGACGCCGACGTCGCCCGCGATGCGCTCGACGAGCCCGTAGCGCTCCGGGTGCACGGCGCTCGCGTCGAGCGGGTGGGCGCCGCCGCGCACGCGGAGGAAGCCGGCGCACTGCTCGAACGCCTTGGCGCCGAGGCGCGGGACGTCGAGGAGCTGCGCGCGCGAGCGGAAGCCGCCGGCCTTGTCGCGCGTCGACACGATGGCCGTCGCGAGCGACGGGCCGATCCCCGCCACGTAGCGGAGCAGCTGCGCCGAGGCGGTGTTGAGCTCGACGCCGACGCGGTTCACGCAGCTCTCGACCACCTCGTCGAGGCGCGTCTTGAGCTTGGGCTGGTTGACGTCGTGCTGGTACTGGCCGACGCCGATGCTCTTGGGGTCGATCTTCACCAGCTCGGCCAGCGGGTCCTGCAGCCGCCGCGCGATGCTCACCGCGCCGCGCAGCGAGACGTCGAGCTCGGGGAACTCCTCGCGCGCGACGTCGCTCGCGCTGTAGACCGACGCCCCCGCCTCGTTGACGACGACCACCGTCGGCGCGTTCGCGACCTCGCGCAGCACGGCGCGCGCGAGCGTCTCGGTCTCACGGCTCGCGGTGCCGTTGCCGATCGCCACGAGCTCGGGGGCGTGCGCGGCGACGAGCTGGCGGAGCCGCTGCGCGAAGCGCTCCTCCTGGTGGAGGTAGAGCGTGTCGGTGTCGACCAGCGCCCCGGTGCGCGAGACGACCGCCACCTTCACCCCCGTGCGGAAGCCCGGGTCGAGCCCGATCACCGCGCGCTCACCGGCGGGTGCGGCGAGCAGGAGCTGCTCGAGGTTGCGCCCGAAGACGGCGATCGCCTCCTCGTCGGCGCGCGTCTTGAGCTCGAGCCGGAGCTCGACCTCGATGCTCGACGCGAGCAGGCGCCCGTACGCGTCCTCGGCGACGAGTCGGAGCTGCTCCACCGCGCGGCGCGTCCCCGTCACCTCGCGCACGAGCCGCGGGACGATCTCGGCCACCGGCGCCTCGATGCGCCAGGTGAGCGCGTTCTCGGCCTCGCCGCGGCGGATCGCGAGCATGCGGTGGCTCGGGATCGTCGTCACCGCCTCGGCGTAGTCGAACCAGTCGCGGAACTTGCTCGCCTCCTCCTCGTGCCCGCTCGCCTTGGCGCTCTTCACGAGCCCCTTTGCGCGCGTGGCCTCGCGGATCCAGCCGCGGACGGCGGCGTCCTCGCTCACCTGCTCGGCGAGGATGTCGCGCGCACCCTGCAGCGCGGCCGCGGCGTCGGCGACGCCCTTCGCCGCGTCGACGAAGCCCGCCGCCGCCGCCAGCGCGCCGGCGTCGTCGACGTCGCCGCCCCAGATCGCGTCGGCGAGCGGCTCGAGCCCCGCCTCGCGCGCGATCGTCGCGCGCGTGCGCCGCTTCGGCTTGAAGGGGAGGTAGAGGTCCTCGAGCGCCTGCTTGGTGGTCGCGCCGACGATCTTCGCCCGGAGCGCGTCGTCGAGCTTCCCCTGCTCCTCGATCGACTTGAGGATCGCGCCCCGGCGCTCCTCGAGTTCGGTGAGGTACTCGGCGCGCTCGCGCACGTCGCGGAGCTGCACCTCGTCGAGCCCCCCGGTGACCTCCTTCCGGTAGCGGGCGATGAAGGGGAGCGTGTTCCCCTCGCCGAAGAGGGCGAGGGTGCGCTCGACCTGCGCGGGGGCGAGCGCGAGCTCGCGGGCGATCGTCTGGACCAGCGACGGCGTCGTCATGCCACGGCGGTGACGGGTGCTGCGTAGGGGGCGCGCTGGGCGCCGCGGGAGGGCGGGACGATGCCGCCGGCCGGGCGCGGGCACAACGGGTTGACAGTGCCGCACGCACCGTCCCCCGCGTCGAGCGATCACGCCGCGTCGTCGTCGTCGGACGGCAGTTCGCAGAGCTCGCCGAGGTCGGGCGGCGGATCACCGCGCATCGAGAAGGCGCTGACGCGGAGCGTCGCCGGGAGGCCGGTGCGGTAGACGAAGCCGAGCGTGCGCGCGGCGACGTCGGCGAGCGCCTCGGTGTCGCGCACGAGGTCGCGGCGCCACCAGTTGGTGGTGTAGGGACGCTTGAGCGGCGCGCCGTTCGGGCTCAGGGCCCGTGCATCGAGCATCGGTGGGCGCCAGCCGAGGTGCCGCAGCCCCGCCATGTCGCCCGCGGTGAGCGGCTCCGCGAAGCCCTCGATGTACTGGTTGCTCCGCGCCTCGGAGAACCAGCCGCGCTCGCGCGCGCACTGCACGTAGTCGCCCGTCTCCGCGTCCTCGAGGATCAGCCGGTGGCCCGGCACCATGCCGCGGAGCACGCGGCCGAGCCGCAGGGCGAAGACGTACCACTCGTGGATCGCGTGCGCGGTCCACGCCTCGATCGGCTCGCCGTCCGGGCCGAGCGCCTCCGGCGGGCAGCGCCAGCGCCGCCGGGCGCCGGCGTCGTGGTCGGGGGATGAGGTGGCGTCGGCGTCGTCGGTCGTGCGTGGGGTCATGCGCGCTCCGCGTGGGGGGAACAGGGGACCCGCCGTCGTGCACGCGCAATGTCGACGGACGCACGGACAGTCGGATCCGCGCCCCGACCGTGCCCTGCCCGGTTCCGGGGTGGGTCTCGCGATGGGCACGCGGCCGTGACGCCGCTCCCGGTGCTGCGCTCGCCGTGACAGGGCCGTTGCCGGTCCTTCGCCGATCGCGTGCGCGATCGTGTATCGGAACGGTCATCATCCGCATGGTTCCGTCACGACCTCACCACCCCGTCCGTTCATGACAACGCGCGCACTCCCCGCCGTCCTCCTGCTCGGTACCGTCCTCCTCGCCGCCTGCGGCGACGACAACGGCACCGATCCCCGCCCGACCGAGCCGACCCCGACCACGCTCACGCTGCAGAAGATCGGCGGCTTCAACGGCGGGGTCGTCGGCGCCGCCGAGATCACCGCATACGACTCCGCGTCGCGCCGGCTCTTCGTCGTCAACGGCGCCAACGGCACCGTCGACGTGCTCGACCTCACCAACCCCGCCTCGCCGACGCGCGTCGGCGGCATCACCGTCGCCCAGTTCGGCGCCGGGGTGCAGTCGGTCGACGTGCGCGCGGGGATCGTCGCGCTCGCGATCGAGGGGACGACGAAGACCGCCCCCGGCACGGTGGCGTTCTATCGCGCCGCGACGCTCCAGCTCGTGAGCTCGGTCACGGTCGGCGCGCTCCCCGACATGCTCACCTACACTCCCAACGGCCGCTTCGTCGTCGTCGCCAACGAGGGCGAGCCCAACGACGCGTACACGGTGGATCCCGAGGGGAGCGTCAGCATCATCGACGTGAGCAACCCGGCGAGCCCCACCGCCCGCACCGCGACCTTCACGTCGTTCAACGGGCAGCTCGCGCAGCTGCGGTCGCAGGGGGTGCGCATCTTCGGCCCCAACGCCACCGTCGCACAGGACCTCGAGCCCGAGTACGTGGCGGTCTCCGACGACTCGCGCACGGCGTACGTGACCCTGCAGGAGAACAACGCGATCGCGGTGGTCGACCTCCCCACGGCCACCGTCACCGCGATCCGCGCCCTCGGCTTCAAGAACCACAACACCGCCGCGAACGCGATCGACCCGTCCGACCGCGACGGGCCCACGGGAGGGCCGCTCGTGAGCATCCGCGCGGTGCCGGTGTTCGGCATGTACCAGCCCGACGCGATCGCCACCTACACGAGCAACGGCCAGACCTTCCTCGTGACCGCCAACGAGGGCGACGCCCGCGACTGGCAGGGGACGCCGGGGCTCCGCGAGGAGGTGCGCGCCTCGTCGCTGACGCTCAACCCGGCCGTCTTCACCGACGCGCTCTGCGGCGGCCCGTGCAACGCGGCCGGGCGGCTCGGGCGCCTCAACGTCACCAACCAGAACGGGCGCAACAGCGGCGGGAGCTACGACACGCTCTTCGCCTTCGGCGCACGCTCGATCTCGGTCTGGAACGCGAGCACCGGCGCGCTCGTGTGGGACTCGGGGAACCAGCTCGAGCAGCGCACGACGTCGCTCCCCGAGGCGCTCTTCAACGCCAGCAACAGCGGCAACGCCCTCGACGACCGGAGCGACAACAAGGGCCCGGAGCCCGAGGGCGTCGTGACCGCGCGCTTCGGCGCCAAGACCTTCGCCTTCGTCGGCCTCGAGCGCGTGGGCGGCGTGATGGTCTACGACGTGACGGCGCCCGATGCGCCGACCTTCGTCACCTACCTCAACACGCGCTCCGGCGAGACGGGCGACCTCGGCCCCGAGGGGCTGCACTTCATCCGCGCCTCGGCCTCGCCGAACGGCAGGCCGCTGCTCGTCGTCGGCCACGAGATCAGCGGCACCACCGCGATCTACCAGGTCAACCTGGCGTTCTGATCCCCCGCGGTGCGCCCGGCGTCCCAGTCGACGCCGGGCGCACCGGTGCCGTCACCGCTCGTCGTCGAACACCGCCCGCATCGCCGGCGTCGTCGTGTCGTCGAACTGTCCCGAGCGCGACGCCCAGACGTAGCCCCACACCGCCGCCGACACGATCACGAGCGCGAGCGGGAGGACGATCCAGATCACCATCATGCGCGCACCTCCGGTGCGTCGAAGGTCCGGCTCTTCCACGCCGCGAGCACGACGCTCACGGAGCTGATCGGCATCAGGATCGCCGCGAGCATCGGGTTGATGAGCCCCGTCATCGCCAGCACGGCGCCGATGAGGTTGTAGAAGAGCGACACCCAGAGGCAGCGCCGGATCGTGCGCAGCGTCCGTGCGCTCCCGTCCACCAGCTGCACGAGCGGGACGAGCCCCGGCGCCGACAGGAAGACGTCGGCCGCCGCCATGCACGCCTCGGCCCCGCCCTTCACGCCAACGCCCACGCTCGCGCGCGCGATCGCCGCCGCGTCGTTGACGCCGTCGCCGACCATCACCACCGGCTCCTCGGTGCGCGCCAGCGCCTCGATGACGGCGAGCTTGCGCTCGGGCGTCACCCCGCCCTGCACGTCGCCGTCGGCCAGGCCCAGCTGCGCACCCACGCGGCGCACCACCGCCGGGTCGTCGCCCGAGAGGACGCGCACCCGCCAGCCGCGCCGCTCGAGCGCGCGCACCGCCGCCGCCGCCTCGGGGCGGAGCGGGTCGCCGATCCCGGCGCGCGCCACGGCCGCCCCGTCGACCGCGATCAGCACCGGCGTGAGCGCGGCGTCGGGGAGCGGCGCCGTCACCCAGTCGGGGACGGCCACGCCCTCGCCGAGCACGAAGCGCGGCGAGCCGACGATCACCCGGTGCCCGTCGACGGTGCCGCGCACGCCGCCGCCCAGCACGTGCTCGACGTCGCGCGCCGGCGGCGCGGCGAGCCCCGGCCACGCCGCCACGAAGGCCGCCGCGATCGGGTGCGCCGTCTCCCGTTCGAGCGCGAGGGCGAGGGCGCGCGCGTCGTCGTCGCCCTGCCAGGCGGCGAGCGCCATGCGCCCCTGCGTGAGCGTCCCCGTCTTGTCGAGGACGATCGTCCCCGGCGTCGCGAGCCGCTCGAGCGCGTCGCCCCCCTTGACGAGGATCCCCTGCTTCGCCGCGCGCCCGATCGCGACCGTGATCGCGAGCGGCGTCCCGAGCGCGAGCGCGCACGGGCAGGTGACGACGAGGAAGGCGATCGCCGCGTCGAGCGCGTGCGCGGGGTCGAGCTGGCGCCATACCACGTACGTGATCGCCGCGAGCGCGAGCACCAGCCAGACGAACCAGCCGCCGACCCGGTTGGCGTAGGCGACCGTCGGCGCGCGCCGCGCCGCCCCTGCGGCGACCTCGCGGAGCAGCGTGCCGACGCGCGTCGCCTCGCCCGCGCGCTCGACGTGCACGGTGAGCGGCGCGCCGAGGTTGAGCGTGCCGGCGTACACCAGGTCGCCCGGCGCCACCGGCTCGGGGCGCGACTCGCCCGTGAGGAGCGAGAGATCGACGACGCTCACGCCGCTCCGCACCGTGCCGTCGGCGGGGATCGTCTCGTTGGCGCGCACGGCGACGACCATCCCCGGGAGCAGCGCCTCGGCCGGGACGTCGCGCTCGGCGTCGCCGTCGACCAGGTGCGCGCTCGCGGGCGCGAGCGAGTGCAGCAGCTCGGTGCTGTCGACCGCCGCCCGCTGGGCGCGCTGCTGGAAGAAGCGGCCGACGAGGAGGAGGAAGATCAGGAGCGCGACGCCGTCGAGGTAGATCGGTCCCGAGTCGGTGACGGTGTTCATCGCCCCGCGCACGAAGCCGGCGCCGAGGGCGAGCGCGATCGGGACGTCGACGTGCACCGTGCGCTGCCGCAGCGCCTGGAAGGCGGTGCGGAAGAAGACGCGCCCCGGCCACGCCACGCTCACCGCGGTGAGCACGAGCGAGAGCCACCGGAACCCGGTCTCGAAGACCGGCTCGAGCGTCCCCGCGCGGCTCGTGAAGCCGCTGTAGAGCGCGATCGCCAGGAGCATCACGTTCGTCGCGATCGCCCCCGAGACGCCGATGTTCACCAGCATCGCGCGGTCCTCGGCCTGCCGCATCGCCTCGGCCTTGAGGCCGCGGAACGGGTGCGGGCGGTAGCCGAGCGCCTCGAGGTTGGCGGCGATGCGCGAGAGCGGGACGCGCGCGGCGTCCCACGTCACGGTGGCGAGCGCGCGCGTCACGTCGAGCTCCGCGCGGAGCACGCCGTCGAGGACGAGGGGGATCCGCTCGACGAGCCAGACGCAGCTCGCGCAGTGCACCCCCTCGAGATGGAGCTGCACGGTGCTCGTGCCCCCCGGGCCGTGCGTGACGTAGAGCTCGTGGAAGGTCGGGTGGTCGAAGGCCGCGTGGTCGGCGCTCGCCGGCACGACGGCCTCGCGGCGGCGCTCGTCGAACTCGTAGTAGCGGCCGAGCCCCGCGGCGGTGATGATCTCGTGCGCGGTGCGGCAGCCGGCGCAGCAGAACTGCGCGGGCTCGCCCGCGCGGACGTCGCGCGGCGCGACGGCGAGGCCGCAGTGCGTGCACGACGTGCCCGCGGTGTCGGGGACGAGGGCGGCGTCGCCCGGGGGGACGCGCGTGGGACCGATCGACATTCAGCGACCTCCGGCCGCGCCCGCGAGCGGGGCGGCGTGCGGCGCGTGATCGTGCGAGGCGGGCGACCCCGGCGGCGTGAACTTGCCGGCGATCGTGAGCAGGCCGAGCGCGACGAGCACGCCGGCCGTGAGCATCGGGAGCCGCGCGCGGAGCGGCCCCGCGGCGCGTTGCGCGGCGAGGCCGACGGCGGCGAGCGCCGGCACGGTGCCGGCCCAGAAGGCGAGCATCACGAGGAGCGCGCCGCCGACCGTCCCCGTCCCCGCGGCGGTGATCGCGAAGGCCCAGAGCCAGCCGCAGGGGAGGAGCGCCGTGAGCGCGCCGAGCGTCGCGGCGCGCACCGGCGCCGGCTGCGATGCGACGCGCACGAGGGTGCGCCGGAGGAGCGCCGGCGCCTTGCCGGTGAGCGGGAGCTGCGGGACGCGCACCCCACCGGCGCGGAGCGCGGCGGCCGTCCCCCAGAGCACCATCAGCACGCCGGCCGCGATCGCCGCCGGGCGCGCGACGCCGGCGATCGCCCCCGCGCGCCCGAGCGAGGCACCGGCGAGGCCGGCGACGACGCCGAGCGCGAGGTACGACGCGAGCCGCCCCGCGTTGTAGGCCACGTGCGCCGCCCGGTCGGTGCGGCCGCGCGCGCCGCCGGCGTACGCGCACACGAAGCCGCCGCACATCGCGGCGCAGTGTGCGCTGCCGAGGAGGCTCGCGACCCAGACCGAGGCGACGAGGGCCAGCATCGCGGGCTCAGCGCGCGGGGACGTCGAGCTTCACGGTCGTCTCGAAGGCGTCGCCGCCGCGCACCGCCTCGACCCGCAGCTCGTGGAGCCCGCCCTGCGCGAGCGGGAGCGTGAGCGCGTAGCCGTCGCCCGCGGCGACGGCGACGCCCTGCACCGCGTTCGTCGCGTCGCCGTTCCAGCGGGCGCGCACCGTGACGCGCGCCCCAGCGATCGCGACGCCGTCGCGCCCCGCGAGCGCGATGCGGAAGGCGACCGCGCGCCCCTGCCGCGCGACCGGGGTGACGGCGGCCGACCAGCCGAGCGCCGCGCTGGCGGCGGCGCGCGCCTGCGCGGCGTCCCAGTCGATCGCCTTGCGGTAGTAGTCGGGCTCCGCATTGACGCCGCCGTCGCGCGCGGCGACCTGCAGCATCCAGAAGTTCACGGCCATCGTCGCGCCGAGCACGGTGACGATCGCGGCGGCCCAGCGCCGCCCCGCACGGGCGCTGGCGCGCGCCTCGTCGGCGGCCGTCGGCGCGGCGGTCGCGGCGCCACCGTGCACCGGCGCGGCCGTGGCGGCGACGGGGGGCGCGTACGTGGTGGCGGGGCGGTCGAGCGTGCGGGACATGCGGGGCTCCGGATTAGGGGGCGGCCGGCGCGGGCGCCGGGCCGACGAGCTTGTACGGCTTCTCGACGGTGACCTTCGCCCCGTCGGTGACGCGCACGAGGACGTCGCGCGCGCCGTCGGTGAAGGCCGACGGCGGGAGGAGCACGAAGACCGGCGCCTCCGCGAGCGCGCCGGCGGCGACCGGAAGCGGGTTCACCGGCGCGATGAGCTGCGCGTCGGGGAGCGACGGGATTGCGATCGTGTACGCGCGCGCCTCGCCGCTCTCGTTGCGCACCTTCACGCGCACCTGGTTGATGACGCGCCCCGTGGCCGGATCGATCGTGAAGGGCGCGCCCGCCCCGCGGAGCACCGTCACCTCGGCCGACTCCTTGTGCGCGAGCGTCCAGCCGAAGGCGCCGAGCAGCGCGACGAGTACCGTCGGATAGATGACGGTCCGCGCGCGCACGAGGCGCGTCCGCCCGCCGTCGAGTTCGCGGCGCGACGTGTAGCGGATGAGCCCCGTCGGCTTGCCGACCTTCGTCATGATGGCGTCGCAGGCGTCGATGCACTGGGTGCAGTGCACGCACTCCATCTGCAGCCCGTCGCGGATGTCGATCCCGGTGGGGCAGGTCTGCACGCAGGCGCCGCAGTCGATGCAGTCGCCGCGCGCGCTCGCGGGGAGGACGCCGTCCTCGCCGCGCCGCGCCTTCGGCTTGCCGCGCGGCTCGCCGCGCGCCGGGTCGTAGCCGACGATGAGCGAGTCGCGGTCGAGCATGACGCTCTGGATGCGCCCGTAGGGGCACACGACGAGGCAGGTCTGCTCGCGGAACCAAGTGAAGTTGAAGAAGAGCGCGGCCGTCGTCCCCGCCATGATCAGGAAGGGCGTCCAGTGCTCGCGCGGGTCCTGCCGCATCCACTCGCCGAGCGTCGCGGTGCCGACGAAGTAGGCGAGGAAGGTGTGCGCGAGCGTGCTGGCGAGGAGGAGGTAGACACCCCACTTCGCGAGGCGGCGCCACCGCGGCGCCTGCCCGCGGTCGATCGCGAGCGTCCCCGCACGCCCCCCCTCGAAGAAGTACTCGATGGGGCGGAAGAGGTGCTCGAGGTAGACCGTCTGCGGACAGGCCCAGCCGCACCAGACGCGCCCGTAGAGCGCGGTGAAGAAGAAGATCCCGACGAAGGCGCTCAGGAAGAGCAGCTGGAAGAGGAAGGTGTCGGTCGCGTAGAACGTGGCGCCGACGAAGGTGAACTCGCGCCGCGCGAGGTCGAGCAGCACCGCCGGCTTGCCGGCGACCTGCACGTGCGGCAGCGCCCAGAAGACGATCATGAGGACGTACGCGACGGCGCGCCGGCGCGTGAGCCACGCCCCGTCCGAGGGCTTCGGCCGGATGTAGCGCCGGCTGCCGTCCTCGTTGAGCGTGGCCAGGACGCGCAGCTGGGCACGCGGGGGGACGTACCCCCCGGTGCCCGGCGCGGCGGCGGTCGGTGCGGCCGCGGTGACCGCGGCGTGCCCCTCGATCGGCGGTACCACCCGTCCCTCCTCAGCCGCCGGTGGCGACGGCCTCGCGACTCGCGGTGGAAGCACCCGCCGGCGACTGCGCCGGGCGGGCACCGGTCGACGGGACGGCGGGCGCCGCGAGCGGCCCCACGTCGTCGCCCTGCGGCGCCTTGCCGTTCGCGACCGTCGCCCCCTGCATCGAGAGGACGTAGGCCGAGACGTCGTTCACCTGCGCCGGCTTGAGCACCGTCTTCCACGCGGGCATCCCCTTGGCGGTGATGCCGTCGTTGACGACGGTGATCAGGTCGGAGGCGCGCTTGACGTGCAGCCAGTAGCGGTCAGTCAGGTTCGGGCCGATCATGCCGCCGCCGTCGGCGCGGTGGCAGCTCGCGCACATCTTGTCGAACGTCTCCTTGCCGGCGGCGAGGGCGCGCTTGTCGGCGGCCATCGCCACGAGGTCGCCGTCGCCGAGGCGCGGCCGCGCCGCCTCGGCCTGCGCGAGCACCGCCGCCGCCTGCGTGCTGTCGGCGCGGTACTCGGCGAGCACCGACTCGTTGCCGCCCGTCCCCGGCACCTTGAGCCAGTAGAAGAGCCCGTAGGCCATGGTGGCGTAGAAGATGTAGAGCCACCACCGCGGCATCGGGTTGTCGTACTCCTTGATGCCGTCGTACTCGTGGTCGAGCAGGAGGTCCTCGGTGCCGTGGGGCGCCGGGCCCCTGGTGGGATCGGTCGTCATGCGATCGCTCCGAGGCGGGAGGTGGGGGAGTCGCCCTCGCGGGGGGCGTCGTCGAGCGCCATCGCCCCCGCCGCCTCCAGCGCCGTCTTGCGCGACGGGCGGAAGACGCGGATGGCGACGGCGACGAAGACCGCGAGGAAGAGCACGAGGGCCACCTGCGCGAAGCCGGCGAGGCCGGCGTGGCCCATGATGTCGGAGAGCTTCATGTCACTGCCCCTGCCGCGCCGCCTGCGCGGGCGTGGCCGCGGGCTGCGCGCTCGCCGTCTGCCCGGGGGCGGGCATGCGGAGGTCCTTGCCGAGGCGCTGCATGTAGGCGATGAGCGCGACGACCTCCTTGTCGGCCATGCCGTCGGGCCCGCCCTCGGCCTTGATGTTCGCCGCGATGCGCGCGGCCTGCTCCTTCGCCATCGCCTCGGCCTGCGTCAGCGCGCGCCCGCCCTCGATGCCGCCGTAGGGGACGCCGAGCATCGCCATCGCGTCGACGCGGCGCTGGATCACCGAGTAGTCGAGCGCGTTGGTCGTCAGCCACTGGTAGCGCGGCATGATCGACTTCGGCGTGATTGCGGGCGGGTTCTCGAAGTGGCGGAGGTGCCAGAGGTCGGGGCGCTTCCCCCCCTCGCGGGCGAGGTCGGGACCGATGCGGCGCGAGCCCCAGAGGAACGGGTGCTCGTAGACGCTCTCCCCCGGCTTGCTGTACTCGCCGTAGCGCTCCGTCTCGTGGCGCAGGGGGCGGATCATCTGCGAGTGGCAGTTGAAGCACCCCTCGCGGATGTAGAGGTCGCGCCCCGCGAGCTCGAGCGGCGTGTACGGCTTGACCGAGGCGATCGAGGGGACGTTGCTGCGGATGAGGAACGTCGGGACGATCTCGAAGGCCGAGGCGACGAGCACCGCGACGGTGGTGAGCACCGTGAAGGTGAGCGCCTTCCCCTCCCAGATGCGGTGCCAGTGCGCCGCCTGGAAGCGGGCCCACGCGCCGTTGGGGAGCGCCGGGACGGGGTCGGTGAACTTCTTCGGGAGCGGCGCGGCCTGGTAGACGGGCACCTGGTAGGTCGCCGGGCGCGAGCGCCAGGTCATGACCAGGTTGTACCACATCAGCACGATGCCCGCGACGTAGAGCGAGCCGCCGAGCGCGCGCGCCCAGTACATCGGGAGGAGCTTGAGGACGGTCTCGACGAAGTCGGGGTACTGGAGCCGCCCGGTCGCGTCGAAGGCGCGCCACATCAGCCCCTGCGTCAGCCCGGCGCTGTAGATCGCGGTCGCGTAGATGATGATCCCGAAGGTCGCCATCCAGAAGTGGGCCTCGGCCAGCCGCGTGCTGTGCAGCTTCGTCTGGAAGAGGCGCGGCGCGAGCCAGTAGACCATGCCGAACGTGAGCAGGCCGTTCCAGCCGAGGGCGCCCGTGTGGACGTGGGCGATGATCCAGTCGGTGTAGTGCGCGAGCGAGTTCACCGTCTTGATCGACAGCATGGGCCCCTCGAAGGTGCTCATGCCGTAGGCGGTGACGGCGACGACGAAGAACTTGAGGATCGGGTCGGTCGCGACCTTGTGCCAGGCGCCGCGGAGCGTCAGCAGGCCGTTGACCATGCCGCCCCAGCTCGGCATCCAGAGCATGACCGAGAAGATCATGCCGAGCGTGCTCGCCCACTCCGGCAGCGCCGTGTAGTGGAGGTGGTGCGGGCCGGCCCAGATGTACATGAAGACCAGCGACCAGAAGTGCAGGATCGAGAGCCGGTAGCTGAACACCGGCTTCTCGGCCGCCTTCGGCATGAAGTAGTACATCAGGCCGAGGAACGGGGTCGTGAGGAAGAACGCGACCGCGTTGTGGCCGTACCACCACTGCATGAAGGCGTCCTGCACGCCGGCGTAGATGCTGTAGCTCTTCAGCATCCCCGCCGGCAGCGACAGGTTGTTGAAGATGTGCAGCACCGCGACGGTGACGATCGAGGCGATGTAGAACCAGATCGCCACGTAGAGGTGCCGCTCGCGCCGCTTGGCGATCGTGCCGAAGACGTTGATCGCGAAGGCGACCCAGACGACCGCGATCGCGATGTCGATCGGCCACTCGAGCTCGGCGTACTCCTTCGCCTGCGTATAGCCCAGCGGGAGCGTGAGCGCGGCCGCGACGATGATCGCCTGCCACCCCCAGAAGTGGAACTTGCTCAACCCGTCGCTGAACATCCGCGCCTTCAGCAGGCGCTGCGTCGAGTAGTAGATGCCGGTGAAGATCGCGTTCCCCGCGAACGCGAAGATCACCGCGTTGGTGTGCAGGGGGCGGAGGCGGCCGAAGCTCAGGTAGGGGATGCCGAGGTTCAACGCCGGGACGGCGAGCTGGAAGGCGATGATGACGCCGACCAGCATCCCGACGAAGCCCCACAGCATCGTGGCCCACATGAACTTCCGCACGATGTCGTCGTCGTAGCTGAACGACTCGAGCTGGGCGGAGGTCGCGGAGGTCATGCGTCGCGGTGGCGGAGGGTTCGCACCGGCGGCGTCGCCGCCCGGTGCACGCGCGACGGCGTCGGAGAGCGCCCCCGACCGCACGTCGACCGCAACCTCGCCCCCCGCCCGGCGCCCGTCTGTCGGGATGCGTGCGGAACGCGCGTCGGCCCGGTGAATCCCCGATTGTCGGCGATTCCCCGACGCCGTCGGGTGATCCCTGAGACGCCGGAAAAGCGTTGGCGCGTAACGCTTTCCGTGCACCCGACGACGCCAGCGGCGAAGACGCGACGCCCATGTCCGACCTTCCCGCGCACGACGACCGGCGACCCGCCCGACACGACGACGAAGGGGCGCCCCGGTCGGGACGCCCCTCGGCCACGCTGCATGATGCGACGTCGGTCGGGTCGACCGCCGGCGGCTGCCGGCTCACCAGCCGGTGCACCCCTCGCGCTGTCGCGTGTCGGCGATGCCGATGATCCGCCACCCGCCCGCCCCCTTCGCGAGCGTGAAGGCGTCGACCCCGCAGTGGCTGAACTTCCCCGAGACGAAGAAGCCGTAGTCGACCCACACCGACGCGAGCGGCCCGTCGACCTGCACCACCGGGTTGCGCAGCCGCTCGTCGAGCACGGCGCCCGCCGGCCGCCCGGCGACCGACTTGAGGAAGTCGTCGAGGGGCGTGGCGCGCACCGCGACGACGCCGTCGCGCCCCGCCCCCACCGACTGCAGGGCGACGCCGGGGGCGAAGGCCGCCCGCATCGCCGTCGTATCGCCGGCGCGCATCGCGTCGAAGAGCCCGGTCACCACCTGCAGCGCCGCGGCGCGCTCGTCGCCGGGCGCGGGGGCCTGCGCCGCGAGCGGGCCGGCCGTCGCGGTCGCCAGCGCCAGCACCGCGCCGGCGGCGACGAGGCGGGCGGTCACTTCGCCGCCGGCGTGAACGTCGCCTTCGTCTTCGCCTTCTCCGTGCCGAGCGCGATCGTCCCCGTCGCCTGCGCGCCGGCGATCGTCATCTCCAGCGTGAAGGGGCCCATCTGCGACGAGCCCTCCGCCTTGAGGACGTTCCCCGTCACGGTGACGCTCGAGAAGGGCGCGTCGGCCAGCGGATCGCCCCCCTGCGGCGCACACCCGCCCCCGAGCGCCCCGGTCGCCGCGCGCGTGACGACACAGGTGAACGGGAAGCTCGGCGCGCCCATGAACGGATCGGTCGTCGCCCCCTCGTACCGCCCCACGCCGTCGAAGGCGCCGGCCGGCGCCGCGCTCCCCGCCTCCGGGGTGAACATCCCCGTCATCGGCATCTGCATCCCGCTGTAGTCGACCATCCCGGCGAGCCGGTTGTCGGCGCCGATCTTCGTCACCACGCGCACGCCGTTGCCGTCGGGCGCGTCGGCCTCGAAGACCGCCCCCGAGTCGTTCGGCGTCGCGCGCGCGATCTGGATCTGCGGGAAGCCGTCGGCCGAGAGCGTCCCGTCGTAGCCGGCGGCCGCCTTGCGCACGACCATCTGCACCTTCACCGCCCCGTTCGGGCTCAGGACCTCGAAGGCGTAGGTGCCGGCGAGCGGGCGCGTGGCCCCGCCCTGCGCCTGCACGCCGAGGGGAAGCGCCGCCGCGGCGGCGAGCACGAGGAGGGCGCGCGCCGGGCGCGCGAGGGACGCGGGAAGACGCATGACGATCGCTCCTGTCGAGGGTAGCCGGGCCCGGTCGTGGGCCCCGCAAAGCTAACGGCCTCCGTACCGCCGCCGGCACGCGCGGGTTTCAGCGCGCCCCGTCGTCGCCCGTCACGGGAGCGACACCGTTCCGAAACCGGGTCGCGACCGCACCACCATCGCGCCACGACGCCCGCCGCGCTCCTTCGTGCAAACCCACCAGGAGCCCGTCGTGACGCCGCATCGCCACCCCGAACCGGTCGCCCGCGCCCGCCGCGTCGTCGTCGTGGTCCTCGACGGCCTGCGCGCGGACCTGGTCGGCGACCCGCGCTTCCCCACGCTCGCCGCGCTCGCCCGCGAGGCCGCGCACACGCTCGAGGCGACCACCGTGCTGCCGAGCGTCACCGCCGCGGCGATGACGTCGCTCTTCACCGGCGTCGCGCCGGCGGTGCACGGCATGGACAGCGACCGCTTCAAGGTGCCGCAGCCGCGCATCGCCCTCGAGCCGCTCCCGCGCCTCCTCGAGCGGCACGGCATCGCCAGCTTCGGCGCGATGCGACAGGTGCCCTGGCTCGTCCGGCCGCTCGCGCGCCGCATCGTCGCCACGCTCGGCATCGGCGAGGTCGCCTTCGCCGGCGGGAACGCGCACGCGCTCCTCGCCGCGACGCTCCCGGCGCTGCGCGCGCGGCGTGCGGGCTTCGTCGTGCTGCACTGGCCCGAGGCCGATGCGCTGGGCCACGTGCACGGCTGGGGCTCGCCCCCGTACCTCGCCGCCGCGCAGCGCATGGACCACGCGCTCGGGATCCTCCGCGAGGAGCTCGCCGCGCAGGGCGACGACGACACGCTCCTGATCGCCCTCGCCGATCACGGCGGCGGCGGGCGCATCGCGACGCATCACGACAGCCCGCACCCGCTCGACACCACGATCCCGATCTTCCTCGAGGGGGTCGGTGCACGCGCCATGACGCTCGGCGACGGGCACACGCTCCTCGACGTCCCCGCCACCGTCTGCTGGGCGCTCGGCGTGCCGCGGCCCGCGTGGTTCGCCGGGACGCCGATCACCGCGCCGTTCGCCCCGGCGATCGCGCCGCGCCCGGTCCTCGCGGTCGCATGACCGGACCGCGCGTCCTGATCGCGTACAGCGACACCGGGGGCGGCCACCGCAGCGCCGCGCGCGCCATCGCCGAGGCGCTCGGCGCGCAGCGCGACGACGTGGCGATCGCCAGCGTCGACGTGCTCGCCGACTGGTCGGGGTGGCCCTTCCACCGCATGCCCGGGTTCTACCCCCGGCTCATCGCGCACGCCCCGTGGGCCTGGGGAACGGGCTTCTCGCTCAGCGACACGCCCCGCCGCGCCCGCTGGCTGCAGCGCGCGGCGTGGCCGCTCGTGCGCGACGGCCTCCATCGCCTCGCGCGCACGCACCCGGCCGACGTGATCGTGACGACGCACCCGCTGCTCGTCGCCCCGCTCCGGCGTGCGTACCCCGACGTGCCGCTCGTCACCGTCGTGACCGACCTCGTCTCGGGGCACGCGTGGTGGTACGACGCCGCCGCCGACCTCGTCGTCGTCCCCACGGGGGCCGCCCGCACGCGCGCGCTCGAGTGCGGCGTCCCGGCGGGGCGCATCGCGACGCTCGGGCTCCCGGTCGCGGCCGAGGCGCTCGTGGTCGTCGAGGATCGCGCGCAGCTGCGTCGCGCGCTCGGCTGGGACGCGTCGCGCCCCACGGTGCTCCTCGCCGGGGGCGCCGACGGCATGGGGCCGCTCGAGGCGCTCGCCCGCGCCATCGACGCCGCCCCCCTCGACTGCGACATCGCCGTCGTCTGCGGCCGCAACGCGGCGCTCCGAAGTCGACTGGAGGCGCGGCGCTGGCGGAGCCGCGTGCACGTGCACGGCTTCGTCCCGCACTTCCCGCAGCTGCTGCGCGCGGCGGCGGCGGTGGTGACGAAGGCCGGCCCCGGCACGATCGCCGAGGCGTGCGTCGCCGGCTGCCCGATGATCCTCGCCGGCGCGATCCCGGGGCAGGAGACGGGGAACGTGCGCTTCGTCACCGAGGGGAGCGCCGGCGTCTGGGCCCCGTCGCCCGAGGCGGTCGTCACCGCGCTCGGCGCATGGCTCGAGCCGCGCGACGGGCCGGGGGCGCTCCGCCGCGCCGCCACGGCCGCGCGCCGCCTCGCGCGCCCGCACGCAGCACGCGACATCGCCGCCCACGTGCTCGCGCTCGCGCAGCGCACGACCGTCGTGGAGAAGGCCACGCCATCGGCCAGCGCCGCGGCGTGACGGCGACGCTCACGGGCGCATGCGCGCGCCGCAGGCGGCGTCGCGGGGCGGGCTCGGCGCGCCGTAGGTGAGGCGCGTCGGCTCGACGCCGCCGTCGCGGGGGCGCACGATGAAGAGCCACGAGTACTCGCCGTCGCACAGCTCGCCGTAGTCGGGGCCTCCGAGCGCGCGCACGATCGGCCCGACGGTGTTGCTGTGTCCGACGACGAGCACCGCGCGCCCCGTGCGGCGCGCGAGCGCACGCGCCGAGTCGGCGACGCGCGTCACGTGGGCGGCCACACCGTCGGTGCCGATGGGCACGACGACGACGCGCCGCGCGACGGCGCTCGTGTCGATGCGCTGCGCGTCGAGCGTCGGTTGCGCGGTGAGCCGCGTGCGTCGGCGATCGCTGAGGACGACGCCGCCGAGGGGCACGTCGTCGAGGCGTGCGGCGAGCGCCACCGCCCGCGCCTCGCCCGCCTCCGTGAGCACGGGATCGCCCGCCGGCTCCGCGGCGCGCTCCGCGTGCCGCACGACGAAGACGGGCGCCGCGAGCGCCCCCTCGGGGACGGGCGCCGGTACGGAGTGCACGCAGGCCGCGAGCGCCCACGCCACGAGCCACGTCACGCGCCCCGCGCGACGCCCGCTCACGGCCGCACCCGCACGAAGACCCGTCGTGCGCGCGTCGTGTCGCCCAGGACGAGCGTGTCGCCCTTCAGCCGATAGGGGCGTTCCTGCACCGTGTTCCGGTAGCTCGGCCACGCGCTCCCCTCGATCTCGTGGACCACCACGCCGCGCGCCGCATCGACGCGCCAGCGCCCCTGCCACGCGAAGTGGTCGAGGAAGGCGGCGCGCACCTCGGCATCGGTGCCGGCGCGGTCGTCGCGCGCCGCGAAGGACGCCGATGGCGTGCGCCCGAACTGCAGGAGGTGCGTGCCGTCGGCGGCGTAGACGGCGTAGCCGCGCGGCGCGTCGCCGAAGGGGCGCCGCCACGCGCCGCCCGCCGTGTCGCGGCTCTCGATCGCGACGACGCGCCACGTCCCGACGAGCGCCGGGCGCGGCGCGCACGCGGCGAGCGCCACGCCCCCCGCGACCAGCGCCACGTGCGGCGCGCGCGTCACGAGACGACGACCGCCGTCCCGCTCGCGCTCACCATCAGCATCCCGTTGCCCGCGCCCAGCATCTCGTAGTCGAGGTCGACGCCGACGATCGCGTTCGCGCCGCGCGCCTGCGCCTCCTGCTGCATCTCGCGGAGCGCGATCTCCTTGGCCTCGCGCAGCTTCGCCTCGTAGGTGCCGCTCCGCCCGCCGACGATGTCGGTGACGCTGGCGAAGAAGTCGCGGAAGACGTTCGCGCCGAGGATCGCCTCGCCGCTGACGATGCCGAGGTGCTTGACGGCGGGGCGTCCCTCGATGGTGGGCGTGGTGCTGACGATCATGGTGGCCTCGCGGGAGTCAGGGGAGGAGGCGCGCCCGCCATTCGGGGCGCGGCAGCTCGCACGCGGCCACGCGGCCGAAGACCGCGAACCGCGTGCGCGCCACGATACGATAACCGACGTCGCGGAGCGCGCGCGGCACGAGCGCGGCGACCGCGGCCACGGCCGGCCACGGCGCGCCGAGCCGGCGGAGGACGGCGAGCGCGGCGTCGCTGCGCACGAGCACGCGCGGGCGGCCCTGCGCGTCGCGCTCCAGCACGACGACCGAGTCGACGTCGGGGACGGGGAGCGCCGCGCGGACGCGGGCGGCCGTCGCCCCCGCGAGCGGGGCGACGCGCAGCGCCCCGGCGCCGTCGCGCGCGAGTGCGAAGCGCACGGCGCGGTCGCAGAGGCCGCACTCGCCGTCGAAGAGGAGGAGCGGGGCGAGGCTGGCCACGTCCGCCGCCTCGCGCGCGGACGCGCCCCGCTCGCCCGGCGCGGCGGTCACCAGCCGTGCCGCTCGCGCGTGCGCGTGGCGTGCGCGAGGTGGTGGCGCGAGTGCCACGCGTAGAGCGCCGTCACGGCATCGAGGCGCTGGGGCCCGTTCTCGGGATGGAGGTAGCGCCGCGCAAAGGCCTCCGCCGGCTGCGCGCGCAGCAGCGCCACCAGGCGCGCGTGCACGCCGTCGAGGAGCGCGAGGCTCGGCTCGACCGCCAGCGTCCGCGCATCGGCGAGCTCGGCCCACGCCGCCTCGTCGTACGCGCGGATCGGCGGGTCGGTCTCGGCGAGCGCGAAGCGCACCCGCAGGTACACGTGCGCGTGGCTGTCGGCGAGGTGGTGCACGACCTGGCGCAGCGTCCACCCGCCGTCGCGGTACGGCGTGTCGAGCCGGGCGTCGTCGAGCCCGTGCACCGCCGTGCGCAGGCGCGCGGGGAGCGCGGCGAGGACGTCGAGGTTGGCCGCGATCTCGGCGGCGGACAGCGGGCCCGCGGGGCGGACGAAGCGCCCCTCGGGAAAGCGCGACGGGTCGTCGACGTGGTCGGGCACGGGATCAGGTGGCCGAGGCGAAGTGCTGCGCGAGCGCGCGCAGCTGCGCGGCGTGGCGCCGCTCGTGCGCGCCGACGAAGAAGACCCACTCGTGCAGGTCGAGCGGCCCGAGGAACGGGTGCGGGTGGTGCGCCGTCGCGAGGGCGAGCCCGTCGCCCTTCGCCAGCTCGGCGCGGAGCATGGCGCGCGTCTCGCCGAGCGCGCGCGCCGCCGCGCCGGCCGAGAGCTCGCCCGCCGGACGCGTGCGATCCGGGGCGTCGAGCTTCGCCGTCGCCTCGACGACGATCGCGAACCGCGACGGGTCGATCGGCGGCTTGTCGCCCGCGCCGTCGTCTCCGTGCCCCGCCCCGGCGAGCTCGGCGACCTTCAGCGCCACGAGCTTCGCGATCCCCTTCTCGACGCGCGCGAGGTGCTCGAGGATCTCGGCCGCCGACCACCCCTCCTCGGTCGGGCGCGCCTCGCGCAGCTCGGACGGCAGGAGCTCCAGCGTGGCGAGGAGATCGGCGCGCGCCTCCTCGGCGTACGCCATGGCGTCGGCGAGACGGGGTTCCATCGGACTCGTGCTCCGCGGGTTCGGGGCTCTCCGCTCCGGGGCGACGGACGCGCCTCCGGTCGGCGGTAAGTTAGCGCGCCCGCTCCCGCCCACGCCGCACCCGTTCCCGCCCGTCGTCGTGTCGTCGCCACCGCCGCTCCCCGTGACCGAGGCGCTCCCCGCGCTCCGCGATGCGCTCGCGTCGCGCGGCGTCGCCGTGCTCGTCGCGCCGCCGGGGGCGGGCAAGACGACCGTCGTCCCGCCCGCGCTCCTCGACGCGCCGTGGCTCGCCGGCGGGCGGATCCTCCTCCTCGAGCCACGCCGCCTGGCCGCCCGGGCCGCGGCCTCGCGCATGGCCGCGATGCGCGGCGAGCCGGTGGGCGGGACCGTCGGCTGGCGCATGCGCGGCGACACGCGTACGTCGTCGCGCACGCGGATCGAGGTCGTCACCGAGGGTGTCCTCACGCGCCTCCTCCTCGACGACCCGGCGCTCGAGGGCGTCGGCGCGGTGCTCTTCGACGAGTTCCACGAGCGCTCGCTGCACGGCGACACCGGGCTCGCCCTCGCGCTCGAGGCGCGCGCCGTGCTCCGCGACGACCTGCGCCTCCTCGTCATGTCGGCGACGATCGACGGCGCGCGCGTCGCCACCCTCCTCGGCGACGAGGCGCACGGCCCCGCGCCGGTGATCGAGAGCGCGGGGCGCACTTTCCCCGTCACGACGAGCTGGCGTCCCCCGCGTGCGGGGCAGGACGTCGTGCAGGCGGCATGCGGCGCGGTGCGCGAGGCGATCGCGGCGCACGAGGGCGACGTGCTCGTCTTCCTCCCCGGCGCGGCCGAGATCCGCCGGGCCGCCGAGGCGCTCGACGGGACGCTCGGCGACACCGTCGACGTGCACCCGCTCTTCGGCCTCATGGACGCCGCGGCGCAGGACGCCGCGATCGCCCCCGCGCCGCGCGGCCGGCGCAAGGTCGTGCTGGCGACGAGCATCGCCGAGACCTCGCTCACCATCGAGGGAGTGCGCGTCGTCGTCGACGGCGGCGTCGCGCGCGTGCCGCGCTTCAGCGCGCGCACCGGGATGACGCGCCTCGAGACGGTGCGCGTCAGCCGCGCGAGCGCCGACCAGCGTCGCGGCCGCGCGGGGCGCGTCGCACCCGGCCACTGCATCCGGTGCTGGGCCGAGCACGACGAGCCGGCGCTGCGCGCGCACGCGTCGCCCGAGGTGCTCGAGGCCGACCTCGCCCCGCTCGCGCTCGACCTCGCGTGTGCCGGCATCGCCGACCCGCGCACGCTCGCCTGGCTCGACGTGCCGCCGGCCGCCGCCTTCGCGCAGGCGCGCACGCTCCTCGCCGCGCTGGGCGCGCTCGACGCCGACGGGCGCGTCACCGGGCACGGTCGCGCGATGGCGCGCCTCGGCACGCACCCGCGCCTCGCCCACATGCTGCTGCGCGCGCGCGACCTGGGCGCCCCGTCGCTCGCCTGCGACGTCGCCGCGGTGCTCGACGAGCGCGACGCGCTGCGCGCCGCGCCGGGCCAGCCGCTCGACCCCGATCTCGCGCTCCGCATCGACGCGCTGCGCGGCGGGCGACGCGCGCTTCCCGCCGGCGTCTCGGTCGATCCGGGGGCGCTGCAGCGCGCGCGCGAGCTCGCACGGCAGCTCCGCGACCGACTCGGCGTCGCGCGCGACGCCGACGCCCCCGACGCCGACGCGCGGCTCGGTGCGCTCGTGGCGCTCGCCTACCCCGAGCGCGTCGCCCGCCGCCGCGAGGGGAGCGGCGTGCGGCTACTGCTCCGGAGCGGGAACGGCGCGACGCTGCGCGATGCGGGGAGCGCGCTCGCGCGCGAGCCGTGGATCGCCTGCGCGGCGCTCGACGACGCGGGGCGCGACGCCACCGTGCGCACCGCGGCCGCCGTGGACGAGGGGACGGTGCGCACGCTCTTCGGCGACGAGGTGGTGCGCGAGGCGAGCGTGCACTGGGACGACGACGCCGGCCAGGTGAAGGCGGACGAGGTCGAGCGCCTCGGGGCGATCGTCCTGCGCGAGCGCGCGCTGCGCGACGCCGACCCCGCGCAGCTCGCCGCCGCGATGCGCGAGGGCGTCGTGGCGCGCGGCATCGCCGCGCTCCCGTGGAGCGACGCCGCGCGCCGCACGCGCGAGCGCCTCGCCTTCGTGCACGCGCACGACGACTCGTGGCCCGCCGTCGACGACGCCGCCCTCCTCGCCGCGCTCGACGAATGGCTCGTCCCGCACCTCGGCGCGGCACGCCGCTGGAGCGACCTCGAACGGCTCGACCTCGGCGCGCTCCTCCTCGACCGCGCGGGGTGGGAGCGGCGCGCCGCGCTCGAGCGGCTCGCCCCGACGCACGTCGTCGTGCCGAGCGGGTCGCGCATCCCGGTCGACTACGCCGACCCGCACGCCCCGGTGCTCGCCGTGCGGCTGCAGGAGCTCTTCGGCTCGCGCGAGACCCCCGCGGTGCTCGACGGGCGCGTCCCGCTCGTGCTCCACCTCCTCAGCCCCGCGCACCGCCCGGTGCAGGTGACGCGCGACCTCGCCGGCTTCTGGCGCGCGTCGTACGCCGACGTGCGCAAGGAGCTGCGCGGCCGCTATCCGCGTCACTCGTGGCCCGACGACCCGCTCGCCGCGCCGCCCACGCACCGCGCGAAGCCGCGCGGCACCTGAGCGCGTCCGCCCTCACGACGACGACGTCGCGAGCCGGTCGACGAGCGCGGGGAGCACCGTCGCCGCCGTGCCGACGAGCGGAATCACGTTCGGCGCGCGGCGCTGCCACGTCATGTCGGGATTGACGACGACCACCGTGGCCCCCGCCTCGGCCGCGATCCACGGGAGCGACGCCGCCGGCTCGACGGCGTTCGACGTGCCGACGCTCAGGTAGACGTCGCACCCCTCGGCCTCGTCCCACGCCTCCTGCAGCACCGACGGCGGGAGCGCCTCGCCGAACCAGACCACGTCGGGGCGGAGGCGCGCGCCGCAGCGCGGGCAGGTGGGGACGCCGGTCGCGTCGGCGGGGCCCCACGTGGCGCCGACGTCGTGCGCGGCGTCGCGGCTGCAGCGCACCCGCGTGATGTCGCCGTGCAGCGCCCGCACGCGCACGCTCCCCGCGCGCTGGTGCAACCCGTCGACGTTCTGCGTGAAGAGCGTGCAGCGCGGCACGGTGCGCTCGAGCCGCACGAGCGCGGCGTGCCCCGCGTTGGGCGCGGCGGCGAGCACCGCCGCGCGACGCTCGGCGTACCAGTCCCACACCAGCTTCGGCTGCCGCGCGAACGCCTCGGGCGTCGCCAGCTCCTCGGGACGGAAGCGCGCCCAGAGCCCCGACATCGCGTCGCGGAACGTGGGGATCCCGCTCTCGGCGCTCACGCCCGCGCCGGTGAGCACCGCCACGCGCGTGGCGGCGCGCAGCGCGGCGAGCACGCGGGCGACCTCCGGTGCGTCGACGTCGAACGGCGGCATCGGGGACGCGTCAGCGCGAGGCGAGCCGCCCCGCGACGGCGTCGTGCAGCGCGCGCTCGATCCCGCCCTTCGACGTGCACGGCACCGGCGGTCCCTGGAACGACACCGGTGTCCCGGTGCCGCGCACCGTCGTCGTGACCACGCTCGTCCCCGCGCTGTCGCCGGCGCTCACGCGCGACTCGACCTCGAGGGCCACGGCGTAGGTGTCCGCGCGCGGGCCCATCCGGTCGCTGCCGCAATCGACGGCCGCGCGCAGCGCGATCCGCCCCACCGCGCGGTGGCCGCGCCAGCCGGCGCTGGCGACGCGCCGCGCGGCGCTGTCGCGCGCGCCGACCGGAATCGCGAGGTCGGCGTAGGCCGCGAGGAGCGCGCGCCAGGTCGCGTCGGCGTCGCCGCGGACGACGGCGCGCCCCGGATCGGCGGGGGCGGTCGCGCGCGGCGGTGCGTCGGGGGTGACGGGTGCCGGTGCCGGGGCCGCGGGGGCACCCCGGCACCCCGCGATCGCGGCCCCGACGGTCAGGACGACGAGCGACGCGAGTCGCGCGCGTCGCGCGACGACGCCGTGCGCGGACACCGGCCGCGGGTGGCGCGCCGCGACCCCGGCACGGCGGGTCATGCCCGGCGCGTCAGCGCCCCTCGGGGAGCGCGTAGGGCTCGTCGTCGAACGCGGGGCCGAGCCGCTCGCGCAGCGCCTGCACGCGCACCGACGCCCCGGCGACGCAGGCGAGCGGGAGGAGGAGCCAGCTGGCCACGTGGTACGCGCCCGGCGCGCGATCCCAGTTCAGGATCGAGATGAACATGGCGAGCGCCAGCGCCACCGCCGCGAGGAAGAGCGCGTGCCCCATGTGCCGCGACTCGGCGAGTCGCGCCGTGAGCCACCCGCCCATCGCGCTCGAGAGCACGCCGCCGGCGAGGAGCATCCCGAGCACCGACGCCGCGCTCACGCGCCCCGAGGCGTCCATCGCGTCGGGGAGGGCGAGGCCGATCAGCCACTCGAACGTGAAGGCGAGGGCGAAGATGGCGCCGAGACCGGCGCCGACGGCGGCGAGGCCGCGCATGAGGACTCCTCCGGGAACGACTCGGGACGACGGACCGCCGGTCGAGGCGGCCACACGGCATGAAGATACGCGGGCCGCGCGCGGTGCCAGTGGGGGCGACCGCGTCACCACGGCGCCCGCCTCACCCGGTCGGCGCCGCCTCCTCGCGGACGAACCACGCGCGCCCGCCGCCGAAGTCGAACTCGAGCACCCCTGCCCGCCCCTGCACCACGCCGACGCTCACCGGGTTCCCGCCCTCGGCCAGGTCGGTGCGCAGCGTCGAGCCGTCGAGGCGCCACGTCAGCCGCACGTGGAGCTCGCCCTCGTCGGTCGGGATCGCGTAGTCGAGCGTCGCGTCGGCATTGAAGCGCATGCGCGTCCCCGGCGCGAACTCGAGCGCCGCGTCGCAGCGCAGGAGGCGCCAGCCGCCGCGCAGCCACGCCGCGTCGAGCGGCGCGTCCTCGAAATGGGGGCGCGTCACCGCCGCCCCGTCATGCCGCGCACGAGGGGCTCACCCGCGCAGGCGACCGGCGTCGAGCGTGCTGGTCGTCCCGGGCTCCAGCACCGTCGCGCGCGATGACGCGAGCACGGCGGCCGCCTCGGCGCGCTGGCGGCGACGCCGCCGACGCCGCGCCAGCCAGCCGCCCGCGAAGCCGGCGAGCGCCCCCTCGAGCAGCTGCACGACGATCGCCGCGGCGACGATCAGGAGGTCCGAGTCGCGCGGCCACGCGAAGGCGCCGTAGGCGAGCCAGTACCGGAGCGGGAAGGCGAGGAGGCTCACCAGCCCGTAGAGCGTCGCCCCGGCGAGCACCCCCCACGTGAGCGGCATGTGCCGCACGACGTACCACCCGACGAGGACGAGCACGCCGAGGGAGAGCGGGAGGAACCAGAGCCCCGCGACGCCCGCGCGCGACTGCACCGTCGCCGCCGCGACCTCGAGGCCGAGGAGCGCCGCGAGCGCCAGTGCGAGCGTCGCGAGGAGCCGGACGGACCACGGGAGCATGAGGGGGACGTCGCGGGGCTGGACGGGTGAGTCGGGAGGGGGACCGCACCGAATCAATGACCGATCCGACGACGATCCGCCATCGGTCCGGAAACGGGGCGCGCCCGGCCCCGCGAGGGAGCCGGGCGCGCCGTGCGGCCGGAGCGGTGCGGACCGCGCCGCGCGGGCCGTTCAGGCCTTGGGCGCGGGGAGCTGGCCGTCGGGCGTGAGCTTGTCGACCAGCGTCGGCAGGAGCGTCGCGAGCTTGTCGGCGGCCTGCGCCGGGTCGATGCCGAACTTCTGCGCAAGCGCGGCGACGTGCTCGTTGCCGAGGGCGCTGCGGAGCTGCTCGGCCGAGATCGGGAGGTTCTCGCCGTTGCCGATCCACGACTTCACCTGCGCCCCCATGCCGCTCGCGGTGAACTTCTCGACGAGCCCCTGCAGGCCGCCGGCGTTCGGATCGTTGAGCGCCGTCATCGCCTGGTCGACGATCGCGTCGCCGGCGTCGGGGAGGTACTGCTTGAGGGTGTCGGCGATCTTGTCGAGCATGGGGCCTCCGTGTCGGACATGATGGGTGGATCCGTCGCCGCGCGCGGCGAGGCTCCCGAGAGGTTGCCGCGCGGACCGCGACGCGACAACTGGCCCCAGTGTCAGCCGGGTGAGCGCACCCCGGTCCCCTGCGTCACGCCACCGTCACGGGGGCATCCCCCCGTGCTGCTCCGGCACCGGAACGGCGCGCCGTCGCGAAGCCGGCACCACCCTCGCCGGTGGCCTCCCCCCGGCACCGTACGCCCCCCCTCAGGTCGGGCGCAGCTCGCCGCGCGGGGTCGCGTCCGCGAGCCGGCGCTCGCGGCGCCGGATCGGCGAGCTCCCCACCGACGGCGCCGCGTCGTCGACGTGGAGCGCCGCGCGCACCTCGGCCATCGCCAGCTCCTCGCCGATGGCGGGGTGGAGCCGTTCCGCGCCGAGGCGCGCGAGCAGCGCGAGGCTGCGCGCGACGCGCTCCGGGCACTCGGCGAAGTAGTGCCGCACCGGGCGATGGGCGCGCACGCGTCCGCCGAACCACCCGCCCATCAGCAGGTCGCCCACCAACGCGTCGCCCGAGGGCAGGAGGACGCTCACGGAGCCGATCGTGTGGCCCGGCGTGTAGACGGTCGTCGCCCCGACGCCGTGCTTGAAGAGCGGGTGCGAGTGCCCCAGCACGAGGTCCGGCACGACCGCCTCGAAGCGCGGATCGCCCACCCAGCTCACGAGCGCCGCCGTCGGCCCCACCGGCCGGTGCGGGCGGTCCGTCCCCGTGGCGAGGATCGGCGCGTCGGCCGAATGGATGGCCACCGGGACGTGATGCTCGCGCTGCAGCCAGCGGGCGTTGCCCGCGGTCCCCGCGTGCGCGTGGGTCAGCAGGAGGAGCGAGAGCGACGACGGCGCGCAGCCGTGCGCGTCGAGCGCCGCCGCGAGCAGGTCGCGGTGCTCCGCACCGCCGCAATCGACGAGGACCGTCCGCGCCCCCCGGAGGAGGTACGCGTTCGAACCGGGCATCCCGAGCCGGACCAGCTGCACCATCTCCCACCCCCCGCGTTGCGCGCCCCGTCGGCACGCCGACCCGTCGACCGTCGGCGCTAGCGTGCGGCCGGTGCACGAGCCGCGCCAGAGGGGGAACCCATTGATTCCACGCGAGTTCCGCCGATCCATGCAACGAGCGCCTTCGGCGCGGGCGACTCGATGCAGAAGGGGAAACATTCGTTCATGCTCCCGTCACGTTGACCCGGTGCATGTACCCGTGTCGCTCGCGCGCCGGATCGCAGGCCGGCGGAGGGGAGGGAGGGCGGAACCAACCCGTCCGGGGCGGCCTATCTTGGGCGTATCGACGCCCGTACCGCGGGGGCGTCGTCGCCTCCCTCCCCGCTCATCCGTGCCGACGCCTCGCCTTCTCGCCGTTCCCGCCGCGCTCCTCGTCGCCACCGCCCTCCGCGCCCAGCAGCCTGCGACGGCCGACTCGGGCGGCGCGCGTCCCGTCGCCGCCTCGCCCGTCGTGTCGTCCCCGGCGCCCGTGCAGGGCGACGCGGCGCTCCTCTCGGACTCGATCGAGGCGGGGCTCGCGGCGCGCTCGATGGCGGCGATCCAGGGCGAGCGCGACACGTGGCTGGTCCAGCGCCGCGAGGCCGAGACGCGCTGGGCGACGGCCAACACGCACGCGGCGTCTCTGCGCGCCGAGCTGCGGGCGAGCGAGCTGCTGCGCGACACGGTCGAGCGACGCCTCGGCCTCGCGAAGAAGGAGAAGCGCGAGACCGACCGCGCCGGCGCCGAACGGGAGCGCGTCGCCGTCGAGCGTCGCATCGCGCTGCTGCGTGCGCGCCGCGAGCTCGCGGCGGCCGAAGGCGAGCTGGCGCGCCTCGAGCGCGAGCATGCCGACGCCGCGGTCCGTGCCGCCGACGCCGAGCAGGCGGTCGCGGAGCGCAAGGCGGTCGCCTCGCCCGCCGACCCGGTGCAGCGGCTCGCGCTCGAGGAGCTGCAGTCGCGCTGGCTGCAGGCGCTCCGCGTGCGTGAGCAGCGCGCGATGGAGCTCGCCGACCGCCGGCTCAGGGTCGTGGAGTCGCGGCAGGCGCTCCTGGAGCGCGCGCGGAAGCGCTGAGCCGCGCGGCGAGCGCCGCCGCGCGCGCCATGCGTGCGCGCACGTCGACCGCGGTGTCGAGGTTCACCGCCGCGTCGTTGACGTTCTTGCTGCTCGCGACGAGCGCACCGGTCGAGTCGAAGCCGAGCGCGAGGCGGAGCCGGCGCGGGGGGCGGCCGCCCGCGTCCGGCACGGCCCGGTCGAGCGCGACGTAGCGCAGCGCGCCGCGCGCGAGGACGTAGCGCGCCTGGCCGGTGACGCCCCCCGCGCCGCGCACGTTCTCGTCGATCGCGAGGAGCGTGTCGCCGGCGAAGTGGCCGACGAGGATCACCGTCGTGTCGCCGTCGACGAAGCCGACCTGCGTGCGACGGAGCGCCGGCAGCCGCGCCGCGAGCGACTCCGCCGCGCGCACGTGCCCCTGCAGCACCGCACGGTCGCGCGCCGCGACCGCCATGCGCGCCTTGCGTCGTGCCCGCGCCGCCGCCGCGTCGTCGTCGCGCGGGGCGCACGCGCCGGGCGCCGTCGCCATCCCGGCGACGAGCAGCGCCACCAGGCGCCGCCTCACGGCGCGAGCGGGGACGGCGGGACGACGACCGGTCCGCCGGCGACGACATACGCGCGCCATCCGCCCGCCATCGACGTGACGTCGCCGTAGCCCATGCGCTGCAGCGCGTCGGCGGCGAGCACCGAGCGGTAGCCGCCCCCGCAGTAGAGCACGAGCGGCGTCGCCTGGTCGGGGACGAGCCGCTCGATGTCGCGCTCGAGGACGCCGCGCGCGCAGTGCACCGCGCCGGGGACGTGCCCGGCCGCCCACTCGCGATCCTCGCGCACGTCGATCACGACCGCCCGGCCGAGCGCGAGCGCCTCGCGCATCGCGGCGACGTCGACCTCGCGCACCGTGTCGCGCACGGCGGCGACGGCGCGCAGGAATCCGGGGGCGTGCTCCATGGCGCCAATCCTAGCGCGCCGCCCGCGCGGGCGCGCGGCGCCTCAGCGCTGCCGTGCGGTCGGGACCGGTCGCACCGGCACCGGGGTCGCGTCGCGCCCGCGGGCGGCCGCCGCGAGCCCCCAGACCGTGGCCACCACCACCAGCCCCACGCCCGTGGCGTGGACGAGGTCGGCGAGGCGCGCGTGCGCGTCGAGCATGTCCCACTGCGTGAGCAGGAGCCGCCAGTCGTGCTCCCCGCCGCCGACGAGCGGGAGCTCCATGGCCGCGGCGTCACGGATGTAGTGGGCCGTGTACCAGCAGTTCTCGCCCACCCACCAGAGCGCCACCGAGGCGCCGTGCTCGTCGTTCTCCCGCAGGAAGTAGATGCCGAAGGCGAGCGGGACGAGGAACTGGAGCATCGTGCCGCCGAGGAGCTGCAGCGTCTCGCCGAACGGCGAGAAGACGACGTGCCCCGCCTCGTGGATGGCGAGGTTGACGTTGTCGACCAGCGCCCACGGCTCCGCCGCATGCAGGATCGCGGCGGCGTAGGCGGCGAGGCCGAGCGTGATGGCGATGCGGACGAGCTTCATCCCGGCTCCCTCCCCCGGATGGGGCGTTCAGGGGAGGACGCGGCCTCCCCGGCCGGCGTCACGCAAGGACGAGGCCGCTTGGCGAGCCGCGGACGACCGGGCGGCGTCGGGGATCGACGGGACTTGACGATGGGGGCCGATTTGACGGGAAGGGCTCCGGGGGGCTACGTTGACGGCGCTGTACTCCGCGTCAGGTCGACGCGGGTCGGGTCTGTGACGGGTCCGCCAGCGCGGGCCCGTCGTCGTATCCGGCGCTCATCGTGGGAGCGATAGTCCACGAGGACCGTGGTCGAGACCGGGGCTCCCCCCTCCCGGCGATCACCAGAGAGGAGTTTGTGGCAATGCGTACGACCGGCACCGTGAAGTGGTTCAACGACGCCAAGGGCTTCGGTTTCATCACGCCCTCGGGCGGCGGCAAGGACTGCTTCGTCCACCACTCGGCGATCCAGATGAAGGGTTTCAAGACGCTCGCCGAGGGGGAGCAGGTCGAGTTCGAGATGGTCGAGGGGCAGAAGGGCCCCGCGGCCGAGAACGTGACGAAGCTCGGCCGCTGACCCGGTCGGACTCACACGGTCCTCGCGGGCCGGTCCGCCTTCGGGCGGGCCGGCCCGCGCTCCGTTCCGCCCCGCACTAGCTTACCCGCGCGCCTCGCCCCGCCCCGGGAGCCGACGGCCGCCGACACCCGCATCCGATTTCATGGCCAAGGAAGAAGCGCTCCAGCTCGAAGGCACCGTCAGCGAGGTCCTCCCGAGCGCGATGTTCCGCGTCTCGCTCGACAACGGGCACAGCGTCCTCGCGACGATCGGCGGCAACCTGCGCCGCTTCCGCATCCGCGTGCTCGCCGGCGACCGCGTGACGCTCGAGGTCTCGCCCTACGACCTCACGCGCGGGCGCATCGTCTACCGCCACAAGAACTGACCCGGCGCGCGGGCGCCGCGCCTCACCGTGGCCCGCGCCCCGCCCCGTCGCCGGGGTGCGCGCCGCCGAGCGACGCCGCCCACGTGCGCCACCCGCGCACGGCGAGGACGAGGAGCACCGCGTAGAGCGCCGCCGAGAGCCAGAGCCCCTGGCGCGGCAGGAGCCACGCCGCGTAGGTGACGTTGACGACGATCCAGCACGCCCAGTGCTCGAGCTTCTTGCGCGTCATCAGCGCCTGCCCGACGACGCTCGCGGCCGTCACGCCCGCGTCACCCCACGACTGCGCGGCGCCGAGGCGCGCCATCGCGCCCCCCAGCGCGAGCGCGAGCACGGCGCCGCCCGCGACCCAGGCGAGGCGTGCGCGCGGCGACAGCGTCGTCACGGGGAGGTCGTCGTCGCCGGCGGGGCCGGTGCGGGACCAGCTCCACCACCCGACCAGCTGCATCGGCAGGTAGTACGCGAGCTGCAGCGCCATGCTGCTCCAGAGCCGGCTCCGCCAGAAGACCACGGCGTACGCCACCACGGCGATCGCCCCCCACGGCCAGTTCCAGATCGACGCGCGCACGAGCAGCCAGACGTTGACGAGCGTCGCCGCCGCGGCGAGCCCCTCGAGCCAGTCGATCGTCACGCCGCCGCGAGCACCAGCAGCAGCGAGAGCGGGCGCCCGGTCTCCGGGTGCACGGGTTCGCGCAAGTCGGTGACCACGAGCCCGGCCGCGCGGACGGCCGCGTGCCAGTCGGCGAGGGTGCGGTAGAACCACGGCATCGGCTCGACGAACGCGCCGCCGAACGCCTGCCACGTCTCCTCGCGCCACGCGCTCGCGTACGGTGCGTCGCCCAGCGCGGCCCACGGGTGCACCGTCTGCACGACGAGCGCGCCCTCCGGGGCGAGGCGGTGCGCGAGCGCGGCCAGCACCGGCGTCACGTCGGCGTCGAGGAGCGCGAAGTTGCAGAGGATCGTGCGCCACGGCCCCGCGCAGCGCGCCGGGTCGCGCACGAGCGTGGCGTAGTCGCAGACCTCGCCCGAGACGCCCGGCAGCGCCGGGATCGCGGCGACGAGCGCCGGTGCCGTGTCGATGCCGTGCAGCGGCGTGACGCCGCGCGCCGCCAGCTCGGCGAGGAGCCACCCTTCCCCGCAGCCGACGTCGAGCAGCGGCCCCGCGCCGCGCGCCGCGCACGCCTCGACGATCGCCGCATCGGTGGCGACGCGACGGCTCTCGATGCGCCGCGCGCGCACCGCCTCCGTCCACGCGGCCGCGTTGGCCTCCCACGTGGCGCGGATCCGCGCGTCGTGCGCGTGCGCGTTCACGACGACTCGTCCTCCATCCGCCCGATGCGGATCGTCCGTGTGGCGACGAAGATCTCGCGCAGGAACTCGACGAGGCCCGCGGTGAGCAGGAGCATCGCCCCCACGAAGCAGACGGCGACCACCTCGCCGCTGCGGAGGCCGAGCACCGCGCCGACGAAGAGCGTCGCGATCGCGGCGCAGATGAGTAGCGCGCACCCCGTCGAGCAGGCGATCGCGGTGTTCATGTGGCGCACGCGCCGCGAGAGCGAGTCGAGGCGCTCGCGGAGCTGCGCACGGTGCGCCGCGTCCTCGCTCGCGTCGTGCTTCGCCTCGATCGCGCGCGCCCGGTCGATGATCCGCGCGAGGCGGTTCGTCATCACGCCGAGGAAGCCACCGGTGGCCGTGAGCACGAAGGCCGGGGCCACCGCCTGCTGGATCACCTGCGCGATCGGCGAGACCTCGGGGATGGCCATGGGCGCATGCTAGCGTCGCGCCGCCCGCCCCGCGAGCGGCAGCGTCCTCACGCGTCGTGGTGGGCGTGCGCCGGCCACCGCCGCGCCGCGACCTCGTGCGCGGCGCGCACCCCGCTCCGCCACGCACCGTGGAGCGTCCCGGCCGCCGCGCGCGACGTGGCCTCCCCCGCGAACCACAGCCGATCGTCGACCGGCTCTGCCAGCACCTGGCGCGCCCCCGCGCCACCGGGGAGCGCGTACGAGTAGCTCCCGCGCGACCACGCGTCGGTGCACCAGCGGCTGTGCACGACCGCCTCGATCGCCTGCGCGGTCGCGCTCCCGAAGGTGTCGCGCACCGACTCGCGCACGATCGCCTCGACCGCCCGCGCGTCGGCACGCGCGAGCGCGAGCCCCGGTTCGCCGGCGACGTAGTGGCAGAGGTGGTCGTGCGTGTCGGGGCGCAGGAGCACGCTCGCCGCGGTGCGCTCCGCGCCCGTGACCGCGGTGCGCACCTCGGGCGGGAGCACCCCCGGGGCGACGCGCGCGTACGCCTTCTCGACGATGCCGAGCGGGAGCGCGTGGAGCGCGTCGCGCAGGGGCGCGGGGAGCGGCGGGTCGAAGGCGATGCCCTCGTCCGCGAGCACCGCCGTCGGCACGGTGACGATCGTCGCCGCGGCGCGCAGCGTGCCGAAGTCCCCCGACACCGCCACGCCACGCGCGTCGCGCCCGATGCGCCGGACCACGCAGCCGGTGCGCACCGCCAGCCCCGCCGCCGCCGACGCCACGAGCGCCCCGATCCCGCTCGGCACCACCCAGTCGGCGTCGCCCTCCTCGAAGGCGCCGAAGTCGGCGGCCGAGAGCGACTCGGGCGGCGCGCCCATCCACCGCAGGCAGATCCCCGCGTAGAGCTCGCGCCACGGGTGCGTCGCCGGGACGAGCGTCGCCATCGCGACGTCGTCGCCCGACGCGGTGCGGCGCGCCGCCTCCTCCATGAAGGCGGCGAAGTCGCGCCAGATCGTCGCCTGTCGCGCGCGGTCGAGCGGGAGCGTGCCGAGCTGCTGGAGCCAGTCGATCGCGCTCGTGACGACGGCCACGCCGCGCGCTCGCGCGTACGCCCCCCACTCGTTGTTCGGCCCGTCGTGCAGCCACGACGCTCCGAGATCCACCGGCGCGCCGAGCTCGCGGACCGTGTGCGCCCGTCCCCCCACCCGCCCCCGCGCCTCGAGCACCACCACCTCGCGCCCCGACGCCGCGAGCGTCCGCGCCGCCGCGATCCCCGCCGCCCCCGCCCCGACGATGACGACGTCGTGTTCGCTCATGAGAGTTGCAATGGTGCAGATGATCGCGCCGTCGTGCCACCGCTTTCGCCGCGCCGACGCCCCCACTCCCGCGCACCGTACCCGGCCCCGCGCACCACGCCCCCCGCCGCGCGGACGCCCCGGTCCCGCCGCGCCGACCCCCCCGCCGCACGGACGCCCCGGTCCCGCGGGTTGCGGCATGACACCGGTCCGGAGCCGCAGGCGCAGGACCGGTGCCACGCCGCAAGCCGCGGGACCACGCGAGCGGGACCGGACACCGTGCGGCGCGCCCATCCCGGTCCCGCGCACCGCCACCTCCCCCCGCACCACCCACGGCATCCCGCCGACACGTCGTGGCGGACCACCCGATCGCGCGCGGTCGCCCCGCCCCCGATCCTGCACACGTTCCTCCCGCACAGGACACGCCCGTGACTCGCGCCGTCCTCGCCCTGCTCGCGCTGTTCGTCGCCGCGCCCCTCGCCCTCGCGCTCATCGGACACGCCCGCTGGCGCGCCGCCGGCGATGCGACCGTCGCCGCCATGGACGCCGCCGCGCCCGATCGCCCGGCACCATCCCCCTACGACCCCTCGCAGCTCGCCGGCGTGCCGGCGCCCGCGCGCCGCTTCTTCGCCTGGGCGCTCGTCCCCGGCCAGCGGCACGTGGCGCGCGTGTCGTTCGCGCAGCAGGGCGACTTCGCCATGCGCCCCGACGCGTGGACGCACTTCACCGCCACGCAGCACGTCACCGTCGCCCCGCGCGCGACGCAGTGGCTGGCGCGCATGCGCATGGCGGCCGTCGTCCCGGTGCTCGTGCGCGACAGCTACCTCGACGGCGCCGGCTCGCTCCGCGCGACGCTCCTCGGCTGGCTCCCCGTCGCCGACGCGCACGGCACCCCGCAGATGGCGAGCGGTGCGCTCCTCCGCTGGCTCGCCGAAGCGACGTGGTATCCGACCGCGCTCCTCCCCACGGCCGGGGCGCAGTGGTCGCCCGTGGACGACAGCACCGCGCGCGTCACCATCACCGACCGCGGCACGACCGTCGCCCTCGACGTCACCTTCGCCCCCGATGGTCCCATCACCACGGTGCGCGCCGACCGCTGGAACGAGGACCGCCGCGCGCTCCGCCCGTGGCGCGGCACCTTCACCGACTGGCGCCGCGTCGACGGCATCATGATTCCGCTGCGGGGCGAGGTCGGCTGGGGCGACGGCGCCGACTACCGCGCGTACTGGCGCGGCACGCTCGCCGACGTGCGCTACGCGTTCGTCGCCGGCGCCCGCTGACCGTCGCCACGCGCGCCGTCGGCGCCGACCGGGTCGCCACGCGACTCCACCGCGAGCTCGACACGCCGCACCGGCGCGGCGAGCTGCGTCCCCTCCCGCGCGACCGCGTCGTGGAACGCGGTGAGCACCCCCTGCTGCCACTCGCGGAAGCGGCCGACGTCGGTCGTGTCGAACCAGGCCTGCACGAGCACCTGCGGCGCGCCGTCGACGAAGCCGGTGAGCCGCACCGTCGTCCCGGACTCGGCGAACAGTCCGGGGTGGCCGCGCAGCGTCGCCTCCCACGCCGCCATGATCCGCTCGAGCTGCGCCATCGTCGTCCCGGCCGCGAGCGGGACGGTGACGTCGAGGACGAAGCGGTCGCGGAGCCCGAAGTTCTCGATGCGCATGTCGGCCAGCTTGCCGTTCGGGATGCGCACCACGCTCCGGCCGAGCGTGCGGATCGCCGTCGAGCGGAGCCCGATCTGCTCGACCGAGCCGCTGATGCCGTCGACCGTCACCCAGTCGCCGACGCGGAAGGCGCGGTCGGCCGCGAGCGAGAGCGAGCCGAAGAAGTTCTCGATCGTCTTCTGCGCCGCGAACGCGATCGCGATGCCGCCGAGGCCGAGCCCCGCGAGCAGCGTCCCGACGGGATAGCCGAGCTGCGAGAGCGCGACGACGACGCCGATCGCGAAGAGCGCGAGCCGCAGCACGCGCCCGAGCAGCGGGACGAGCGAGCGTCCCTGCGCCGTGCTCCCCCACGTCCCGCGCTCGAGCGAGCGCTCGAGGAGGCGCGTCGCGCGCAGCAGCGCCCAGAAGAGCGCGAGCAGCCCGACGGCGCGCGCGAGGCCGAGCGTCGTCGCCTCGACGCCGAGCGGGAGCCCGAGCAGCCGCACGAGCGGCACGGCGACCAGCGACGCGATGCCGAGCCGCACCGGCCCCGTGAGGCGCTCGACCACGCGATCGTCCCACTCGGCGTCGGTGCGCGAGACGACGCGCCGCACGACGATGCCGAGCGGACGCGCGAGGGCCCATCCGCCGATCGCCGCCGCCAGCGGGACGAGGAGGAGCGCGAGCCACTGCCACCACTGCACCCCGAGCGGTCCTTCGGCGAGGAGCGGCGCCGGGAGGCGCTCGCGGATCCACGGATTGGGGAGCCGGTCGTACCAGCCGTCGACGCGCGCCACCGTCACGGCGTCGAAGCGCCACGCGGGATCGCCGTCGCGTCCACGCGTGCGCACCAGCGCCACGGTGTCGGCCACGCCCGCAGGGCCGGGGATCACGCCGACGATCTCGCGCCGCGGGTCGGCGGCGTCGGCGGGATCGCCCTCGGCCTCGGGCGAGAGCGCGCCGAGGTCGAGGCGCACGTGCCGCGCGAGGACCGCGTCGAGCCGTTCGGCCAGCTCGGCGCCGCGCTCCGTGCTCGCGCCCGGCGGGAGCTCGAGCCAGCGCGCCGCGGCGGCCGGATCGCGCCCGCGCATCGCCCCGAGGTAGCCGCCGATCGCGGCGCGCGGCGAGCGGGCGTCCACGCGCGGCGCGGCCCCGCTGTCGGGGGCGGCGGCCGCGGTCGGCTCCTGCGCCGCGAGCGACGGGGCGAGCAGGAGTGCGGCCGTGAGGACACGGCAGACACGGGAGCGAGCGAAGGGCATGCGGTGCACGCTATCGACGCCGCCCGCCCGGCGGGTTCGGTGCATCCCGCAAAGCGGCCTCACGCCGGTCGCGCACCGGCCGCGGCACGGGCGCGCGGCCGGCGACGGTCACGGCTCCACGACCTGGAAGCTGAAGTGCTGCGTCACGGTCGAGCGCACGGGACAGCCGCCGACCATCCGCGGCGTGAAGCGCCCGTCCTCGACCGCGGTGCGCACGGCGCCCACGTACTTCAGGTACGCCTCGCGCAGGTAGTCGGGGAGCCCGGCGACGTCGCGCCGACGCCGCTCGACGAAGCTCCCCCGCACGGTGCGGCCGTCGGGCCCGATGTCGAACTGCGCCACCACGTAGCCCGTCCCCGCGGGCATCACCGCGCTGCGCGGGTACTCGACGCGCAGCCCGTTCGCCACGGTCGCCGCCGGCGTCGACCACGGATGGCGCACCGCGAACACCGGATACGTGGCTTCGTCCTCCCGCGGCGGGAGCGGGCGCCAGTCCGCGTCGTGGGCCACGGGCTCGAAGCCGACGGGGATGCGCAGCGTCTCCCGCTGCCACCCCTCGGGCCAGATGAACGCCGGGCCACTCCTGGCGATGCTGTCGAGGATGGGCCGCAGCCGCGCCTGCACCACCGGCGACCCGGCGGAGTCGAGGACGACGCGCGACTCGCGCGCCGAGAGGACGAGCGTGATCCCCGGATCGAAGCGGCGCCACGACACCGTGCTGTCGACGAGGGCGATCGACGTGTCGGTCCCGCCCATGCGGTCGCGCACGGCGCGCGCGAGTTCGCGACCCAACATCACGAGTTCGGTGCGCAGCGCCTCGTCGGCATCGACGGGAGGGTCGAGCGAGAGCAGCACGGCCGTGGGGCGCATGGCGCTCGCGGGGATCGCCGCGAGGCACGCCGCGGTGTCCGTCGCCCCCGACGGCGGGGCCTGGGCGCCGGTGCGTGCCGGGGCGAGCATGGCGGCGACGGCGAGGGCGGCGAGCGCGTGGCGGATACGGTGCGCGAGTGAGGTCGTCGGCATGGGACTCGAGGGCGGTGCGCCCCGCACGGCGGACGGGGCGGCAGGGCGTCAGCGTTCGAACTCGAAGATCTGTCGTGCGCGGTGCGGCACGGGGCAGTCGCCGAGGCGGAGCGCGGTGAAGCGTCCCGCCGGGAGCACGCGCTGCAGATCGCGGACGGCGTCGGCGCGATGCCGGCTCCGTCGCGCGTCCCGCGCATCGTGCCACGGGCCGACGTCGCGCACCGATTCCGGGACGACGCGCCCCTCGGCGTCGAGCACGAACTCCATCGTGACCCGCAACGGCGCGTCGAGCTCGTGCATCCACGCGCGATTGCGCATCGGCAGCGCGTCCGGCAACGCGACCGCGGGCGTCACGCGCGGGGCGCGCGTCGTCCCGAGGACCGTCGCGGCCCCGCCGGCCGAATCGGGGACGAGCGCGATCGCGACGTCGACACCCGCGGCATCGAGCGTGGCGGGCCACGGGACGGTCGCCCCGCCCTCGGCGGTCACGTCGCGGAGCGTCCGCTCGAGGAGCCGGGCGAGCGCGGGGGGCGTCCCGCCGGCATCGATCCACCGGAGCCCGGTCGCATCGAGGTGGAGCCGCGCCGGCATCCCGAAGGCGATCGCGCGCCAGTCGGCCAGGGTGTCGAGAGACGGCACCGTCTCGCCCGAGGCGCCCGCGATCGCCGTGCGGGCCCGTGCGGTCAGCTCCTGCGCGGCGGCCGCGAGCGGCACGGCCACCAGCGGCGGCACCGGCGTCGCCGCCTCGAAGCGCAGCGTGATCGGCAGCGGGGCGAACGTGGACGCGGGGATCGCGTCGACGCAGGCCGACGGGCCCGCCCAGCGCCCGACCGCGGGCACCGCGCTCTCTCTCGGCGCTCCCTGCGCCGCCACCCCGCGGCCGGCCAGGAACAGGAGCACCGCCGCCCCGCGCCTCGCGGCCGCCGATCGCCAGTGAGCACCTGCGCCCACGTCGTGTCTCCGTCGAAGGGTCGCGTCCAAGCAATCGCCGGTGCGCGCGCGTGACAACCGTCGTGCGGCGCATGGATCGACGCGGCCCGTCGCGCGGCCGTCCCCCCGGATGGGCGAACCGCGCGCCCCCGTCCATGGGGACGCGCGGTTCGCGCGTGCGGGAGCGGACTGCGCCCGCTCAGGTCAGCTCGCAGGCCCCGCCGGCGCAGGCGACGACGTCCTTGAGCGCCGTGTAGTCGGCCGCCTCGTTCATCGCCGCGTAGTCGACCGGCGTGTACTCGAGCGTGTTCCACTTCGCCACGTCGGCCGGCGTCGTGACCTCCTCGTTCGGCGCCTGCGGGTAGTCCTTGTCGCCCGAGGCCGGGAGGATGCTGATGCCGGTGAAGTACGCGCGGTGCTCCCAGATGTAGTCGGCCACCCGGTCCCACTCGTGCTCGCGCACGGTGACCGTGTTGCTGACGTTGTGCCGGAGCCCCGGGTTGAACTTCTCGTGCGCCGTCCCGGGGACGACCCAGTTCTCCTGCACCAGCTTCACCATGCCGAGGAACTGGAGCGCGTCGATGTCCTTCTTGAGGATCGCCCCCTCGGGCGCCTCGATCGGGAAGGTGATCACGTCCGTGGTGTCGGCCTTCATGCCGTACACCTCGGTCATGTGCGGGTTGACGCCCTTGAAGTGGTTGTAGACCGGCTCGGTGCGCGCCGCCTGCACGCGACGGAAGTAGCGCTTCGCGTGGTGCGGGTGGATGCCGCTGGCGGTGCCGAGCAGCAGCGACGCCGTCCCCTCGGGCTTCACGCAGGTGACGCGCGCCGCCGGCGAGATGCCGATCGTCTCGGCCACCGCGCGGTTCGTCGTCACGCACGCCTCGGCCCCGGCCCGCAGCGTCGCCGCGTCGAGGAGGACGTCGGGGCGCTCGAGGATCCCGCAGATGCTCACGCCGAGGAGCGCCTCGCGCTCGTTGATGACGCGCGTGACCGGGCCGAGGTACGACATCTCGGTGTAGGCCGCCTGCAGCGTGCCGATCGTCGTCGCCACGCGGCAGAGCCGGTGGAACTCGGCCGCCGAGGTGCAGGCGCGGCCGTTGATCGTCGACAGGTTGCAGTGCTGCCACCCCGAGATCGTGTCGCCCTCGCGGAGCGGCTCGGCGTAGCCGTAGGCGCGCAGCTTCGTGATCGCCGCCGCGTCGACGGCCATCGTCGGCATCAGGCCGATCTCGACGCACGGGTTGGCGCCGTACTCGGCGTCCTCGGTGAAGTAGAAGCCCGGCTCGCCGAACTGGCGGATCGCGTTGAAGAGCGCCTGGAACTCGTCGCGCGTCGCCTGCGAGCGGACCAGCATCGCCGAGTTGTTGCTGTGCTGGCGCTGCGGCTGGTGCTTCCACCACTCGCCCGTCTTCGCGTTGACCATCTCCTCGTCGTCGGGCGAGAAGAGGGCGATCGTCGCCGAGCGGCGGATGCCCCCCGAGATCACCGCGCTCGCCGCGTGCATGAGGATGTCGTAGGCCTCGATCGGGCGCATCTTGCGCCCCGGCACGTGGTCGAGGATGCCGCGGATCCGCTCGAGCGCCTTCTTGAGCGGGAGGTGGCCAGGCGCGCGCCCGCCCGACGTGCGGAGCACCGCGCCCTTCGGGCGGACCTCCGAGTAGTCGAACTCGACGTACGTCCCCTCGTAGTAGCTGCGCACCAGCGCGCCGAGCGCGTCGGCCCACCCCTCGATCGTGTCGGGGATCGTGAAGTGCGTCACCGGCAGCTCCTCGACCGACGCGCGGAGCGGGAAGACCGGGAGCTTGCTCACGTGGTGCTTCTGCACGCTGAAGCCGACCCCCGTGCCGCTCAGGAGCAGCCAGAGCGCCTCGGCGAACTTCCGCGGGTGATCGATGTGCCCGTAGGTGCAGTTGTACATCCGGGCGTTGTTGACCGTGATCGCCGTCCCGCCGAACTGCAGCGAGCGCATGCTCGGCAGCGCCTCGCGGTCGCGCACCGCCGCCTCGGCCTCGTCGATCAGCTGGCCGAGCGTGCGCCCGAGCCCGAGCACCTCGCGGTCGAGCGCCGCGGCGAAGCGCGCGCGGTGCATGTCGAAGACGCGCGTCGCCGCCTCGTGCCAGAGCTCGCGGCGGCCGAGGTCCTCGCGCCAGCGCGCGTACTTGCTCATCGCGATGTAGTCGCTGATGCCGCTCGCCGCGTGCCGGACGATGCGCGCCTCGGCCTTCTTGGCGCGGTAGAGCACGTAGCCCTTCGCCACCTCGAAGTGCCCGGCGCCGGCGATCATCAGCTCGACGATGTCCTGGATCTGCTCGACGGTCGGCGTGTCGCCGCGCGCCACGCGCAGCTCGACCGTGTTCACCACCATCCCGGCGATGCGCAGCACCTCGGCGTGGTCGGTGATCGAGAGGCCGTAGCGGGCCGCCGCATCGTGGGCGTGCGGGTTCGCCGCCCCCTTGTGCCGGTTGGCGTAGAAGGCGAGCGCGATCGCGCGGACGATCCGCTCCGGATCCCACTCGACGGTGCGCCCGTCGCGCTTGCGCACGACCTGCGGCTTCGGGGTCTCGAACGCCGTGACGGATTCCGGAAAGAGCACCGTGCTCATGCCTGCGGCCCTGGCTGGGTGGTGGGTTGCTGGCGTCGCCGGCCCGCCGCCTGGGGCGGTGCGCGAGCGTCGCGTGGGCGACGCCGGGCGGGGCCGGAACGGACGGTCACGTTAGCGGTGGTCGTGTATCCACGCCAGCGAGAGCCCAAGTCGTTGGCCGCGCACGGAGTTCCCCCTCGGAGGATCACATTCGTGCCATCGGCCGCTCGGCGCCGCCCCGACCCGCGCCGCCCGCCGCCCCCGAGGGGCCGCGCCGGTCGCATGGTCACAAGTCGTTGCGCCGCAACGTCTTGATCCGTCTGTTCCGCGACCGCCGCCCGGCGGTCCCGGCTTCTCCACGCCCTCCACACCCGTCCACGCGGGTGGACATTGCCTCGCTCCACGTGGGACGTCGTCGAGGGCGTGTCGTCACCACTGGGCAACGTCCGTGCTAGTCCCTTGTGACACCGGGCAAGAGCGGACGGCCGTCGAGGTAGACGATCGTCCCATCCGCATGCCGCCGCGCGAGTTCGCGGTACGCCGCCGCCCCCCGCGCGATCCGCGCCCGCTCGGCGTCGCCCACGGATCGGACCACGCGCCCCGGGACACCGAGGACCAGCGAGCCGGGCGGCACCACCATCCCCTCGGGACAGAGCGCCCCGGCCCCGATCACGCTCCCCGTCCCCACGTGTACCCCGTTCAGCACGATCGCGCCGATCCCGACGAGGCAGTCGTCCTCGATCGTCGCCCCGTGCACCACCGCCCGGTGGCCGACCGTCACGCGCGCGCCGATCGTGCACGGCACGCCGGGATCGGCGTGGACCATGACGTGGTCCTGCAGGTTCGTGTCGGCGCCGATGGCGATCGTCTCGGTGTCGCCGCGCACGATCGCACCGCCCCAGACCGAGGCGCCGGGGCCGAGCGTGACGCTCCCGCAGACGAGCGCCGCGGGGTGGACGAAGGCGGACGCGTCGACGGACGGCGGGCCGCGGCGGGCGACGGGATCGTGAGCCATGGCGATGGGTGGTCGGTGGATCGCGGTCAGCGCGGCGCGCCGGCCGCCGCGCGCTGCGCCGCGCCGAGCGACGCGAACCACGCCTCGAGCCCCTCGACGATGGCGAGCGCGTACCGCTCGCGGTACGCCTCGGTGCGCAGCGCCGCCTCCTGCTCGGGGTCGATCAGGTACGCGCCCTCGACCAGCACGCTCGGCATCCACGCCGGGCGCAGCACCGCGAGGTTGTCGTAGAAGGTGCCGTTGTCGGGTCCGACGAGGCGCACGGCGACGCGCGCCTGGATCGCCTGTGCGAGCGACGCCGACGACGCGTTGAACCAGTACGTGCCGCTCCCGCGCACGACGGCCGGGTTCACGCCGTCCGGCAGCGCGTTGAGGTGGATGCTCACGAAGGCGTGCGCGTTCGCGCGCCGCGCGATCGGCTGGCGCGCACCGAGGGCGACCGCGTCGGGCGTCGTGCGCGTCATTACCGCGGTGGCGCCCCGTGCCTCGAGGAGCGCGCGGACGCGCCCGGCCACCGCGAGCGTCACCTCGCCCTCGTAGAGCCCCGTCGGCCCGGTGCTCCCCTGCGGCGGATGCCCGGCGTCGACGGCGATCCGCAGCCCCGCGAGCGGCGCGGCGGGGTCGACGCGCGGCGCGCGACGCAGGCGCAGCACGAGCGCCCCCTCGCGCCAGCGCACCTCCCAGCCGTACGGCGGCTCCGCCAGGTCGAGCGTGAAGACGGCGCGGTCGCTCGCGTCGTTCGTCCACGACAGCGCGCGCACGAGCGGACGGCGCGCGTCGGCGGTGTCCGGCCGGAGGGCGACGATGTCGGCGTCGGCGGTCGCGCCGTGCAGCGTGAGGCGGAGGCGCGTCCCCTCGGCCTCCACGCGCCACGCGGGGCGCGCGGCGACGGGGAGCACGAGCTCGACGTGCTCCGGCGCGGGGACGAGACGCGCGTTGCCGACGACGCGGCGCGGCTCCGCGCTGCCGTCGGGGAGCCGCGTCGCCTGCGCCCCCTCGACCCAGACGTCGAGCTGCCGGTCGAGGCGCACGCGCAGCCACTCGCCCTGTCGTCCGGTGGCGCGGAGCACGGTGCCGGGGAGGACGAACCACTTGTAGGTGCCGCCGGGGACGGGGCGCGCGACGATCTCGCCGGTCGAGTCGCTCGCGCTCCCGAGCCGCACGAGGCCGAGCGAGTCGCCGGCGGCCACGGCGGGGACGGCGAGGCGGAGCGTGTCGGCGCCGCGGACGACGCGCAGCCTGGCGCCGCGCCGAAGGGCGGCCGCAGGGAGCTCGCGCGCGACCGTCTCCTCGTCGCCGAGGAGCGGGAGCCCGGCCGGCTCCCCGGCGGCGCTGTCGGCGGCGGGGAGGAGGAGCGCCGCGCGGGCGCCGGGGGCGACGCGGAGCGCGACCCGCACCGGCTCGTCGTCCCGGAGCGCGAGCCCGGGGCGTGGCTGCAGCGAGGCCGAGTCGGCGATCGCCCCTGCGGGGATGGGCGCGCGCGCCGCCGGGAGCCGGATCGGGACGGCGACGCGCTGCGACGCGCCGCCGGGGAGGGTGGCGACCACCTCGAAGCGCGGCGCGCCCCGCGGCGGCATCGCGACCCACGCCAGCCACGCCCCGTTCGGGCGCACGGCGACGGGGGCGCCGTTGACGGTGACCGCCGCGTCGCCGTGCCCCGTCGCGCCGAAGACGAAGGTCGAGTCGCGCGCGGCGACGAGCGCGTTCGGCAGCGGCCAGCGCACCTGCAGCGCGAGCGGCCCCGTGGCGCGCGGGATCGGGGGGAGGGGTGCGGCGGCGTCGGGGGCGGGAGTCGCCGCGGCGCGCCCCGTGCCGCCGGCGCAGGCGACGCAGAGCCCGAGCGCCGCGAGGCGGGCCGCGCCGCCGCCGTGGCGGACGAAACCGTGACGGACCGGAGACCGTAGCATGGGCGCAAGACTAGCGACCGCCCGGGCGGCGGCACGGCGTGCGGCGATTTGACCGCGTCGCGCGCGCCACCCTAGCTTCCCCTCCCAACCGTGCCCGGCGGGCTGCTCCGCCGTTCCCCGCCCCGCGCCGCCGCGACACGACGTGAGCGTCATGCCCTCCTTCACGCCGCCGGAAACCCCCGTGCCTCGTCCCGGGGTCCGCGTGCGCGTGGCCGGGCTGACCGACGTGGGGCTGACGCGCGACCACAACGAGGACGCCTTCGCCTGGGCCGACCTCACGACCGGCGAGCAGCACCGCGACGCCGCCGGCCACGCGATCGACGTCGGCGCGCGCGGGATGATCTTCGTCGTCGCCGACGGTATGGGTGGGGCGGCGGCCGGCGAGTTGGCGAGCGACATGGCGGTCGAGGCGGTGCTCGACACCTTCGCGCAGAACTGGACCCCCGCCTTCGGGGCCGTGGCCGAGGAGTTCGCGCAGGTCCTGCGCGACGCGGCCGACACGGCCAACCACCGCATCTACGCCTACGCCGGCGCGCACCCGGAGTTCGCCGGCATGGGGACGACGGTGACGATCGCCGCGCTCCTCGGCGACACGCTCTACGCGGCGCAGGTGGGCGACAGCCGCGCCTACGTCGTGCGCGACGGCGAGGCGCGGATGATCACGAAGGACCAGTCGCTGATGCAGAAGCTCATCGAGGCCGGCGAGCTCACCGAGGAGGAGGCGGAGGTCAACGACCGCCGCAACATCATCCTCCAGGCGCTCGGCCCCGACGCGACGGTCCGCGCCGACATCACGACGCAGCGGCTCCAGCGCGGCGACACGCTCGTCCTCTGCAGCGACGGGCTGAGCGTGCACCTGCGCGCCGGCGACATCGCCGCGATCGCCTCGCGCCACGACGACCCGAGCGACGCCTGCGCCGCGCTGATCGCGGCGGCCAACGCGGGCGGGGGCCACGACAACATCACGGCCGTCGTGGTGCGCTTCGACGGCGACGGGCTCCCCGACGACGCGCGCGAGTCGGTCGGCTACCACGCGTACGCCCTCCCCGACGCCCCGCGCCTCGACCGGCTGCAGGGGCGCATGCGGAGCGGCGCCGTCCCGGCCGTGAGGCGCCCGCCCGTGACCCCGCTCGACGGGACGCCGGTGGCCCCGGCGCCCGCGCGTGCCCTCCCCGCAACGGAGCCGCGCGACGCCACGCGCGCCTACGTCTGGGTGGGGCTCTTCGCGCTGGTGGTCGCGGTGGCGTACGCCGTCTACCGCTTCGTGCTGTAGCGCGCGCACGGGGCGGCCGCGACGTTCGCGCGCCCCGTGCCACGATCGACGCCGCCGCACGCCGGCACGCGGACACGGCGCCCCGGGCCGTCCCCGGAACGCCGCTCCACGTGCGCCGAGCCGTCGCGACGACGACTCAGTTGCGCACCGCCTCGATCGCGATGTCGATGTCGACCTCGTCGCCGACGAGCGCCGTCCCCTCGACCATCTTCGACCACGCGAGCCCGTAGTCCTTGCGGTTGATGCGCGTCGTCGCCTCGAAGGCGAGGCGCTGCTTCCCCCACGGGTCGGTGATGATGCCGTTGTATGTGCCGGCGAGCGTCACCGGCTTCGAGACGCCGCGGATCGTGAGGATGCCTTCGAGCCTGAGCTTCTTGTCGGCGCCGACGCGCACCTTCGTCGACTTGAACGTGATCGCCGGGAAGCTGTCGGCGGCGAAGAAGTCGGGGCTGCGCAGGTGCGCGTCGCGGTCGGCGTTCTCGGTGTTCACCGACGCGGTCTTCACGCTCACCTCGACCGAGCCGTCGGCGAGGCGCGCCGGGTCGGCGACGAGCGTGCCGTTCCAGAGCTGGAACGAGCCGCGCGTGCGCCCCATCATGTGCCGGACGCGGAAGGTCATCTCGCTGTGCGCGACGTCGATCGTCCAGGTGGCGGGGGCGGCGACGGGGGCGGCGCCGGTGGTGCGCGCGGCGCGAACCTGCGCGCCGGCGGGGAACGTGACGGCCGCGGCGAGGAGCGCGGCGGCCGCGAGGCGGAGGCGGGGCATGGTCGCGGGCTCCGGCATCAGGCGGTGAAGCCGCCGATCGTCACGAGCGACGCCGGGTCGTAGTAGAAGCGCTCGGCCACGATCTTCCCGTCGCGCCAGACCTGGTGGGCGACCTGCTCGTAGTGGAGCCGCGTGCCGTCGACGCCGGTGAAGTCGAGCGTCCAGGTGATGAAGGCGTGCTCCCCCTCGACCGCGACGGCGGTGGCGACGTTGGTGTGCACCTCCTTGACGTAGGCGACGAACTGCTCCTCGCGGACGCGGTTGGCGGCCTTGCCGGCGGTGGGCGCCTTGCGGTTCTCCTGCATCACGACGTCGTCGGCGTAGAAGCGGTCGAAGGCCTCGAGGATCTCGCCCTGCTGGACGAGCGCGACGAGCTCGTCGACGAGCGGGCGGACGCTGGCGGCGGTGACGGTGGCGGTCATGGCGGTTCCTTGTGGTGGTCGTGACATCGAACGGTTGAACATCTTTTGACGCGCTCGAGCCGACGTGGCGCGTCGACGCCGAGGATATTAGCGTTCCTCCATTCGCCGTGTCAACACCCACTGGACTTGGCACGGTCCTCCCCCTGCTCCTGTTCCCCGTCCCTCCCATGGCCGACACCAGTGGCATCACCGCCCCGCCCGGTTCCGCTCGACCGCTGCAGGAGGAGATCGGGCAGCGGCGCCCCTTCACCAGCACCGCCGTCGAGGCGGTCCTCGGCATCGGGCGCACGAGCGACCTCCTCTCCGGCGCCTTCGCCCTCGCGCTCAAGCCCCACGGCGTCTCGCCCACGCAGTACAACGTCCTCCGCATCCTGCGCGGCGCCGGCGACGAGGGGCTCCCGACGCTCGAGATCGGCCACCGCATGGTCACCCGCGAGCCCGACGTCCCGCGCCTGATCGACCGCATGGAGAAGGCGGGGCTCGTCGAGCGGCGCCGCTGCACCGAGGACCGGCGCGTCGTCTGGTGCACCCTCTCCGCGAAGGGGCGCACGCTCTGCGCGACGCTCGACCCGATCGCCGACGGGCTGCCCGTGCGGCAGATGGCGGTCCTGACCGAGGAGGAACAGCGCACGCTGGTCGCGCTCCTCGACCGGGTGCGCGGGGCGGCGCCGTCCTGGTGACGGCCCTGCCGCGGTGACGGCGTGCGGTAACACCGCCCGTCACCGCGCGGCAATCACCCCCGCGCGCGGGCCAGCCAGCGCGCGACCGCCCCCTGCATGCACGCGTCGCCCGACCACGCGCAGACGAGCGGCACCTCGTCGCCGAAGGCCCCCGCCAGCCGCGGGTGCCCGAACCACGCCACCAGCGCGTCGCGCCCCGCGAGCCGGGCCTGCTGGGCGGCGAGGTTCACCCCCTCGCGCACCGCGTCCGGCACCTCGAGCGAGCCGCGCCCCTGCTGCGGCGTGCCGAAGGCGGCGAGGAGCACCGTGCCGCGGCTCGGCCCGTCGGGGCGGTCGGCGACCCGCGCATCGACGCCGAGCTGGCGGAGCGTCGCCATCAGCGGCTCGCGCGGCGTGCGCAGCCCCGCCGGGGCGTCGGCGTCGAAGGGGAGCACCTCGACGGGGGCACGGACGCCGCGCGCCGGCGCGCGCATCACCTGCACCGTGCGGTCGGCGAGCTGCGCGCACCACGCGACGTCGGTCGCGCTCGGGCGACGATAGTCGTTGGGCGGCGAGACCCACTGGGCCCACTTGAGCCGGCGGCGCAGCGAGAGCCGCAGCCGGTCGCGGTCGATGCGCCCCTGCTCCACCGCCTCCTCGAGCGCGTGCACGACCTTCGGCAGGTCGCCCGGGACGAGCAGCAGGTCGCACCCCGCGACGAGCGCGCGCACCGCGGCCTCGCCCTCGTCGAGCCCCCCGTGCAGCAGCCCGCCCATGTTGGTGCTGTCGGCGACGACGAGGTTGTCGTACTCGAGCCGCTGCCGCAGCACCCACGTGAGGAGCTCGCGCGAGAGCGTCGCCGGCACCCCGCTCGGCTCGATCGCCGGGAAGGCGACGTGCGCCGTCATGATCGCGCCCACGCCCGCGTCGATCGCGGCGCGGAAGGGCTGCATGTCGTCGGAGAGCAGCACGCTCTGCGGCGTCGCGACGACGGGGAGCGCGAGGTGCGAGTCGACCGTGGTGCGCCCGTGGCCGGGGAAGTGCTTGGCGCACGCCAGCACCCCCTCGCTCTGGCAGGCGTCGATCCACTCGGCCACGTAGTCGCCGACCTCGCTCGCCGCCGCGCCGAAGGAGCGCGTGTCGATGACCGGGTTCGCCGGCTCGAGATCGAGGTCGCTCACCGGCGCCAGGTTCCAGTTCACGCCGAGCGTGCGCGCCTCGCGCGCCGTGTGGCGCGAGGCGCGGCGCACCGCGTCGCGGTCGCGGAGCGCGGCGAGCGCCGCGGCCGGCGGGAGCCCGGTCGCCCCCTCGAACTGCTGCCCCGCCCCGCGCTCCATGTCGGCGGCGATGAGGAGCGGCGTGCGCGAGCGCTGCTGCAGGTCGCGCGTGAGGGCGCGCACGGCGTCGCTGGTGCCGCCGTGCACGACGAAGCCGCCCACGCCGAGCTTGAGCGCCGCGTCGAGCTGCGGCCGCGCCTCGCCGAAGCCGCGGGCGGGATCCCAGCGGATCGCGCCGATGCAGAGCTGGGCGACGTCGGCGGCGCGGCGTCCGCCGGTGGGCGGGACGACGTCGTGCGACCGGCGATCGGGGGTCGGAGCGGTCATCGGCGGGGAGCGATCACGGGGACGTGCGGACGCCGAGGGGACGCGGCCCGGCGGCCCCCGTGGCGGTGGGGACGTTGCCCGGGCGCCCGCGCAGGTGCGCGAGGGCGATCCAGGCGAAGGCCACGGCCTCCTTGGCCTCGGCGTCGAAGAAGACCGCGTCGAACGGGCGGACGTCACGCCCCGGGAGCCGGGCGCGGATGCGCCGCACCAGCTCCGGGTTGCGCGTCCCGCCGCCGGCGAGGAGGACGTCGCGTACGGCGGGATCGACGAAGCGCTCGTACGAGACGCCGACGGTGCGCGCCGTGAGCTCGGTCGCGGTCGCGACGACGTCGGCGGTGGTGCATGCGGGCGCATGCTCGTGGCAGAGCGCGATCACGCGCGCCACGTAGGCCGCGTCGTACTTCTCGCGCCCCGTGCTCTTCGGGGGCGGGGCGGCGAGGTAGTCGTCGTCGAGGAGCGCGGCGAGCGCCCCCTCGACCGGCGTCCCCTGCGCGGCGAGCGCGCCGTCGACGTCGAAGTGCGCGCCGGGGACGAGTGCGGCGACGACGCGGTCGATGACGACGTTGCCCGGCCCGGTGTCGAAGGCGACGACGCGATCGCCGGTGCCGCGCGCCGGGACGACGGCGACGTTGCCGATGCCGCCGAGGTTCTGCAGCGCGCGCGGCGCGCCGGCGGCCGCGAAGAGCTCGAGGTCGGCGAGCGGGACGAGCGGCGCCCCCTGCCCGCCCGCGGCCATGTCGCGGCTGCGGAAGTCGCTGATGACGGTGCACCCGGTGCGCTCCGCGATCGTCGCCGCGTCGCCGATCTGCCAGGTGCTGTGCCCGGGCTCGTGCCAGAGCGTCTGCCCGTGGCTCGCGATCGCGGCGACGTCGCCGGCGCGCAGCCCCGCCGCGTGCATCACGTCGAGCGCCGCGTCGGCGAGCCAGTGACCGAGATCGACGTTGAGGCGGCAGAACTCCTGCGCGCGCCCCTCGACCATCGCGGCGGCGAGGCGCGTGCGCTGCGCCGGCGTGTAGGGGACGCCGCGGAAGGCGAGCAGCTCGGGACGATCGCCGACGCCGTCGGGGACGAAGCGCACGGCCGCGGCGGCGATCCCGTCGAGCGAGGTCCCCGACATCAGCCCGATCAGCACCGCCGGCGCATGCGACGGCGTCATGCGACGGCCGGGGGTGCGGGGACCTCGGGGACGCGCCGGATCACGCCGCCCGCGCGCGCGAGCGCGGCGTCGGCCGCATCGGCGTCGGCGCCGAGGAAGTGCATCACGATCGCGCGCTTCACCTGGCCCCCCGCGGCCGAGAGCAGCGCGCGCGCGGCCTCGCGATCGAGCCCCGTCGCCTCGGCGGTGATCCGCTCGCTGCGGTCCACGAGCTTCGCGTTCGTCGCGCGCAGGTCCACCATCAGGTTGCCGTACGTCTTGCCGATGCGGATCATCGCCCCCGTGCTGATCGTGTTCAGCACGAGCTTCGTCGCGGTGCCGGCCTTCATGCGCGTCGAGCCGGTGACGACCTCCGGGCCGGTGATGACGATGATCGGCACGTCGACGACCCCGAGGATCGTCGACGGAGGCGGCGTGCAGCAGACGAGCCCCGTGCGCGCGCCGACGGCCTTCGCCGCGTGGAGCGCGCCGTGCACGTAGGGCGTCGTGCCGCTCGCGGCGATGCCGACGACGAAGTCGCGGTTCGAAACGGCGATCGCGCGCAGGTCGGCCGCGCCCCCTTCGGGACTGTCCTCGGCCCCTTCCTGCGCGCGCAGCAGCGCCGGCGGCCCCCCGGCGATGAGCCCGACGAAGAGCCCGAAGTCGGCGCCGAAGGTCGGCGGGATCTCGCTCGCGTCGAGCACCCCGAGCCGCCCCGACGTCCCCGCGCCGCAGTAGATCACCCGCCCCCCGGCGCGCAGCGCGGCCTCGGCACACTCGACGGCCCGCGCGAGCGCCGCGCGCTGCGACGCGACGGCGGCGGCGACGAGCGCATCCTCTGCCGCGATGCGGTCGACGATCTCGAGCGGCGTGGCGAGGTCGATGTCGGCCGTGCGCGGGTTGCGGTGCTCGGTGATGCGCGGGTCGCGGGCGACGCTCGTCGAGGGCCGGGTCACGGGGCTCCGGAGGGCGCGGCATGCCGGGCTCGACCTGCGTCGCCCTCGGGGACGCCGCGCTGCCGGGCCCCGCCGCGCGGGGATACAGTTGGGGGCGCCCCAACATACACACCGCGCGCACGGAAGGGCCCGCGCGGTCCCCACCCGTCGTCCCCGGTCCCGATGCCCGCCCCCGTGGCTCGTTCCCTCCTGCTCGCCGGCCTCGGCGCCGCCACCGTGCTCGCCGGGTGCCGCCCCGCCGCGCCGGCCGTGCCCGCGCCGCCGGCCCCCGTGCCGGCGCCACCCGCCGCACCGG